>Ga0307990_1000044_pt1 | contig 114795 bp, 98 predicted proteins | sample EllFjometagen129_FD_203168 | JGI IMG/M metagenome (GOLD analysis project Ga0307990, IMG submission 203168) | Marine microbial communities from Ellis Fjord, Antarctic Ocean - #129 | ecosystem: Environmental > Aquatic > Marine > Unclassified | place: Southern Ocean | collected 2014-10-08 | reverse complement strand
ACTTTTAATCAGAGGGTCGCAGGTTCGACCCCTGCACGGCTCACCAGTAAACTACCAACAAAAAAACCGCACAGTCTGAAGATTGTGCGGTTTTTTTGCGTTTAAGTTATTTTGCTGGTAATGGTTAGCTGTGTTTCAGATATTGTTTTGAACATTCGTTGGTTGAGCTGGAGGAGATTGCCTTGTGAAACCGTTAAGTTCCTATATTGACCACCTGTCACCCATTATAATAGAGGTGAAGGGTGATGGCCGGACAGAGATTGTTGGGGCGAGTAATGATTCACGCAAAGTTCGACCGGGTTGGCTTTTTGTGGCGGTGAGCGGCGCTTTGGATGATGGTCATTGTTATCTGGAACCGGCTTTAGCGGCCGGGGCGGTGGCGGTGGTTAGTGAGAAAGGACTTGAGTTACCTCCTGGTATTGCCAGTTTACGAGTTTCTGATGCTTATGCCGCGGCGGCTGGAGTGGCTGAGGTTCTCTATGATTTTCCAGCTCGAGATCTTGAACTGATCGGCATTACTGGAACTAACGGTAAAACAACCACCGCTTTTCTGTTGCGGGAGATTTTTTCGCGAATTGATGGCAAAGTTGGTATGGTAGGGACCGTCGGTTATGATTGCGGTGGTACCTGGGAGGTGGCTTCTCGGACGACCCCTGACCCTTTTGTTTTGCAGTCTCTTTTTGCCCGCATGGTAAAAAACGGTTGCCGCCGGGCATTACTCGAAGTTTCAAGCCATGCCTTGATGCAAAGTCGTCTTGGGAGCTCGCGTTTTAAGGGAGTAATTTTTACCAATCTGAGCGGTGATCATCTTGATTATCATGAGACGATGGAGAACTATTATCTTGCCAAACGGGTTCTCTTTAAAGATCTGCTGCTTGATGATGCGGTAGTTGTCATAAATGGCGATGATCGCTACGGTCGGCGGCTTAAGCGTGAGTTGGTCGGTTGTCGGGTTATGTCCTGGGGACGTTTGTACCGTGATCTTGATTACCATTTACGGGTGGTTCGGGAAGGTCTTTTTGGCCAAGTCTCGCAGTTGACTGGTGCTTGTGAAGCGCGCCGTTGGCGAGCGCCGCTGGTTGGTCTTTATAATGCTGACAATATGGCGGCAGCGGCCCTATTGGCGCGAGGTTTGGGCATCTCTTGGGATGAGATAGTTGCAGCCTTCGGGGTGACGGCTGGAATTCCGGGCCGTTTACAAGCGGTCCCCTTTTCCAATCAATCTCTGGCCCTGGTCGATTATGCTCATACTGATGATGCTCTGCTGAAGGTTCTACAGACCCTTAAAGGGGTTCCGCATCGCCGTCTTTTGGTTGTTTTTGGATGTGGTGGTGACCGTGATCGTGATAAACGGCCGCGTATGGGTCGGGTGGCGGCAGCTTACGCCGATCATATAATTGTTACCAGTGATAACCCTCGTAATGAAAGTCCGGAGGTTATTGTCAATGATATTGTCTCCGGTATCCCGGCGCAAAAATCATATGAGGTTATTCTCGATCGCCGGCAAGCTCTTGAGAGAGCTGTGCAAATGCTTGAACTCCAGGATATTCTTCTGGTGGCAGGAAAAGGCCATGAAGATTATCAGGAAATTGCCGGGAACAAAACCTTCTTCGATGATCGGGTCGAACTTTTACGGCTCCGTCAAGAAAATTAAACTTTATGACGTGATTTATCAATTCCTCTTTTCTCTTGTTACAGTTGGGCAAATGAGTTAAAAGAGAGCTATGATTTTACTTGCAATTGAAACTTCCTGCGATGACACCTGCGCAGCCGTCTTGGGGGCTGAAAACCGAGTTCTTTCCAGTATCGTCTCGAGTCAGGTGGCGCTTCATGAACTCTATGGCGGGATTGTCCCGGAATTGGCTTCGCGGCGCCATTGCGAAAATATCAGTTGGGTGGTGGGTCAAGCCTTATCTGAAGCCTCAATTACACTGGCAGATTTGGAGGCTGTTTGTGTGACCAAAGGGCCCGGCTTGGTGGGCTCGTTGTTGGTTGGTGTTGCTTATGCTAAGTCTTTGGCGTTTGCTCGAAAAATCCCCATGGTCGGCGTCAACCATGTCGAAGGGCATCTTCTTTCACCATTATTGACCAATCCTGATCTGACCTTTCCTTTTATTGGTCTGGTGGTTTCCGGCGGTCATTCCAGTCTCTATCTGGCCCGCGACTGGCATGACTATGAACTTTTAGGGCGGACTATCGATGATGCCGCCGGTGAAGCTTTTGATAAGGTCGCGAGAATGCTGGAACTTGGTTTTCCCGGCGGCCCGGTGATTGAAAAAAGGGCGCAACAGGGAGATCCCGACTCGATAAAACTTCCTCGGGCTTGGCTCGGTAAGGAGTCTCTCGATTTTAGTTTCAGTGGTCTCAAAACGGCGGTCCGTACCGCTTTGGCGCGTCAAGGAGAAATCTCCGAGCTTTTTGTCAGTGATTTAGCCGCCTCTTTTCAGGAGGCGGTGACCGATGTTTTAGTCCGCAAAACCTTGATTGCGGTGGAGCGTTATGGGATCAAGAGAGTCGCCCTGGCGGGCGGGGTCTCCTGTAACGGTTATCTGCGTCAGCGCATGCGTGATGCAGCCCAATCCCAGGGCGTCGATTTATTTCTGGCACCGCCGAAATTTTGTACTGACAATGCGGCGATGATCGGTCTGGCTGGCCGCCGACGTCTGGCCGTTGGTCAGGTTGATGATCTTACCCTTAACCCTAGTTCCCGTCTGCCGTTGTGAAATCTAACCCCGATTTAACCACCTTTAAAATTTCCGCTCGCCAGGCCAAGAAACGTCTGGGTCAGCACTTTTTGCGAGATCGTCAAACAATCTCCCGGATTATTGATCTGGCGGCACCCCAACCGGGTGAAAGTGTGCTCGAAATCGGGCCGGGAGAGGGGGTTCTGACCGCAGCCCTGCTGGAGAGTGGAGCCCGGGTTTTGGCGGTTGAGACCGATAGCGACCTCTGGGATCCCTTAGAGAATCGGTTTAGTTCGGTTAACGAGGCTGATTTTTGTTTGCAGCGCGGTGATTTTCTTAAAACCGATCTCGAACAGACTTTTACTGGTAGTCAGAATTTATCAACCCCGGTTGCGGTTATCGCAAATATTCCTTACCAGATTACAACCCCGATACTTTTTCGTCTGATTAAATATAGGCACCTTTTTTCGCGAGCTATCCTGATGATGCAGGAGGAGGTTGCAGCTCGGCTCTTGGCTGAGGTCGGGAGTCGGGAGTATGGTCGTTTGACAGTTAATGTCGGGCTCTATTGCGATATCGATTCCGGTTTCAAGGTCTCCCCGGCGGCCTTCTCCCCGCGACCTAAGGTCTGGTCTCGGGTGGTGCGCTTTAATTTTCTCGAAAAACCCCGCTACCCAGTAGCTGACCCGGAGCTTTTTGAGCGCTTCGTCCACACTCTTTTCAGCCAGCGTCGTAAACAGATTATAAATCCGATAAAAGGCCTGCTGACAAACTTAAAACGGGAGGATTTGTGCGCAAAACTGGTGGCTGCCGGATTTTCACCGACGGATCGTCCGGCAACTTTGAGTCCAGCCGAGTTGGTGCGTCTTTCCGATTGTCTGGCGGTGTGGCAAAAATTATAATTTATGATTCGTAAAACTATTAAAGTAATTTTTCTTTTATCTCTCCTCGGAACTCTTTTAGGCGTGGGTCCAGTGGTTGGGGTTTTCTACTATTATGCCCAAGACCTGCCGAAAATAACTTCTCTTAAAGATTATCATCCCTATACAGTGACAGAAGTTTTTGCCAACGACGGTGAATTGATTGGCCGTTTCGGGCTTGAGAAGAGAAAGGTGGCACCGATTGAGGAGATCCCCGAGCTTCTTAAAAAGGCCTTTATTGCCAGTGAAGACAGCCGTTTTTACGAGCATAAAGGGCTCGATTTTTTAGGGATTACCCGGGCGATGGTCAAGAATATTAAGGCTCGTCGCATTGTTCAGGGTGGGAGTACGATAACCCAGCAGGTGACAAAATCGCTTTTATTGACGCCGGAGCGCAAATTTAAAAGAAAGATTAAAGAGGCGATTTTAGCCTATCGTATCGAAAAATATCTCTCCAAGGATGAAATCCTCTTTATCTATCTCAATCAGATCTATCTCGGCCATGGTATGTATGGAGTTGAGATGGCTTCTTTAAGATATTTTGGCAAAAAAACCAGGGATCTTAATCTCGCTGAGATGACAATTATCGCTGGAATGCCAAAGGCCCCCACTAATTTATCGCCAATTACCCACCCCGAACGTTCGGCCGCACGGCAGCGTTATGTTTTAGGCCAGATGCTGGGTCATAAATTTATTACAAGAGAGCAGTTGAAAAAAGCTCTCTTGACTGAAGTTGTATTGGTTTCTAAAAGTGACCCTGCGGCAAAAACTTCTTACTACACTGAGCATGTCCGTCGTTACCTGGAGAAAAAATATGGTTACGATAAGCTCTACAAGGAAGGTCTCCAGGTCTATACCGGGGTCGATGTTGCCTGGCAGCAGGCGGCCCGGGTCGCCATCGATCAAGGCTTACGCGATCTTGCTAAAAGGCGGGGTTTCCGTGGCGCCCTTAAGCGGCTGCTAAATGAATCGGAGCGGGATGAATTTATTGAGGAGTTGAAAAAAGAGCGGGAAATTATAGCCGACTCAAGTTTTAAGCCAGGGCAATACAGTCGGGCCCTGGTGCTTGCCGTTAATGACGAGAAAAAAATTGTTTCCCTTGATCTCGGTGGTTATCAGGCACAGCTCGCTCTCAAAGATATGGCATGGGCCCGACGTCCCGAGCCCGACGGCACCCGCCATCCCCGGGCCCAGATAAAAAAACCTTCTGCCGCACTGCAAACTGGTGATGTCGTGCTGGTTAAGATTAAAAAAGTAAGCGGTGAGGTTATCCCTGAAATTCAGGTTTCATTGGAAGAAGAGCCCGAGGCTGAAGCGGCTCTACTTGCGTTAGAGCCAAAAAGTGGTTTGGTCAGGGCGATGGTTGGGGGTAAGGATTTTCAGGCCAGTGAATTTAATCGGGCGATTCAATCACGGCGTTCGCCGGGGTCCGCTTTTAAACCGATTATCTACTCCGCCGGTCTTGATAACAGGTTGACTCCGGCCTCAATTTTTATGGATAGTCCGATAGTCTATAAAGATGGTGGGGATGACTGGAGCTCAGCTTGGAAACCACGCAATTACGAGCAGAGATTCTATGGCCCGACAACCGTTCGCCAGGCCTTGATCCATTCTCGTAATCTTGTGACGATTAAGATGCTGCGCCAGATTGGCATTAAAAAGGTGATCAATTATGCGAGGAAATTGGGTTTTACCTCGACTTTGAATGCTGATTTAACTCTAGCTTTGGGATCATCTGGAGTGTCGTTGATGGAGTTGACCGCGGCTTACGGGGTTTTTGCAAATCAGGGCCAGCTCTTAAAGCCGGTTTTTGTCAAACGGGTTGAGGATCGCCACGGGGAAATTCTCGAAGAGCGAGAAGGGGCTACGGTTATGGGTCTTGAATTGTCGTCGCTGATGCCGCCTGAATCAGAGCCGGTTATCTCTCCGCAGACCGCTTATTTGATGACCAGTATGTTGGTGGATGTGGTTAAAAGAGGGACTGGGCGCCGGGCCGCTCGCGCCTTGAAAAGACCCTTGGCTGGTAAAACCGGAACTACTAATGACTATTACGATGCCTGGTTTATGGGCTATGCCCCACAACTGGTGACCGGGGTCTGGGTCGGTTTTGATGATCTTGAACCTTTAGGTCGTCATGAAACTGGTTCCCGTACCGCCTGCCCTATCTGGATCGATTTTATGAAATTTGCTTTGGCCGGCCTGCCGCCGGAAAATTTCACTGTGCCGTCCGGCATTGTCTTTGCCAATATCGATGAAAAGACCGGGCTGTTAGCGGTTCCGGAGAGTGAAAAAACTTTTTTTGAGTGCTTCAAAGAGGGTACGGTTCCGACGGAACTCTCCCAACCGGTATCGCCAGAAGAGCTCGAAGAGAGTCTTTTTAACGATGAATAAGTTTATGAACTGAGGAGCCAAATGGCCAAGATTGACGCTTTTTTTAAATATATGATCGATAATGATGCCAGTGATCTCCATTTAAGTGCCGGATCTAAGGCTAAAATCAGAAAACATGGCGAACTGGAGGAGCTTAATTATCCGTTTATAGCCAATGAAGCCCTGGAAACGCTGCTTTTTGAAATTGTTACCGAGGAACAGAAAAAAACTTTTCTAGAGAGCCGTGATCTCGATTTTGCTTATGAGATTACGGGTGTTGCTCGCTTTCGGGCGAACTATTTTGTCCAGAAAAGAGGGGTTGCCGCCGTTTTCAGGGTGATCCCGTCTAAGATTATGTCAGTCGAAGATCTTGGCCTGCCCGAACAGATTCTTAAATTTACGCAGTTAAACCGGGGGTTGGTGCTGGTTACCGGGCCGACGGGAAGTGGTAAGTCAACAACCCTGGCAGCGATCATAGATTATATTAATCGTCATCGCAAAGATCATATCCTGACGATTGAGGATCCCGTCGAGTTTGTCCATCAGAATAAGGGGTGCTTGGTCAACCATCGAGAGATCGGTACCCATACCGAATCTTTTGCGGCCGCCTTAAGAGCCGCCTTGCGAGAGGACCCTGATGTTATCTTAGTTGGTGAAATGCGTGATTTGGAGACAATCGAGCTGGCCATTACTGCCGCTGAAACCGGCCATCTCGTTTTTGGAACCCTGCATACCAGTTCCGCCGCCAAGACCATCGACCGCATTATCGATGCTTTTCCTGCCGGGCAACAGGCCCAGATTCGTACCATGCTCTCAGAATCATTGAAGGGAGTGATTTGCCAGCAGTTGATGAAGCGAATTGATCAACCTGGGCGCCTTGCCGCCCTTGAACTTCTTTTCTGTAATACAGCAATTGCCAACTTGATCCGCGAGGGGAAGACATTTCAGATCCCTTCAGTTATGCAGACCGGGAAAAGGGATGGGATGCAGCTTCTCGATACGGCGATCATGGATTTCTTACAGAAAAAACAGATATCACCCCAAGAGGCCTACCAGAAAGCCAATGACAAAAGCGTTTTTGCCAGCTTCTTGCCGGAAAATTAATAAGCTGTTCGTAAAGAGCAGTTGTTTATTGGTCGCCGGGCTTTTATTTTTCTCGCTGACAGCTGAACACTGGATTTGTAATGGCTAAGATCGACGCATTATTAAAATTGATGATTGAGCATAAAGCTTCGGATCTGCATGTAACTTCGGGGGCGCCACCGCTTTTGCGTATAAATGGTGAGCTTGAGCGTATTGCCTATCATGAACTCAGTGAAGAAGAGGTTAAACTGCTGGTTTATGAGATTGTTACACAATCTGGCATTGAGCACCTTGAAGCTGAGTTTGATCTTGATTTCGCTTATGAAATTGCAGGTGTCGCTCGTTTTCGCGCTAACGTTTACTTTAAGCATGGGGGGGTCGGGGCTGTGTTTCGTCTGATTCCGCATGATATTTTGACATTTAGTGAGTTGGGTTTACCTCCGGCAGTCCGCAATCTATCCCGTCTGCGCAAAGGGTTGGTGATTGTTACGGGTCCCACTGGCAGTGGAAAGTCTACTACTTTAGCGGCCATGATCGACCTTTTGAATAAAGAGCGCAAAGCCCACGTTATTACCCTTGAAGATCCGTTAGAGTTTATCCACGAGAATCAGACCTGTCTGATTATGCAACGCCAGGTTGGGGTTCATGTCGAGAGTTTTGCCAGCGGTTTAAGAGCGGCCTTGAGGGAAGATCCGAATGTTATTATGGTTGGTGAAATGCGGGATTTGGAGACTATCTCTTTAGCCATAACCGCCGCTGAAGTTGGCCTTTTGGTTTTTGGTACCCTGCACACCAGCAGTGCCGCAAAAACGGTAGATCGTATAATTGATGCGTTCCCTCAAGATCAGCAGAGTCAGATCCGGACGATGCTCAGCGAATCATTGAAAGGGGTAATCGCTCAGCAGTTACTTAAGAGAGCTGATGGTCAGGGGCGGGTGGCGGCGTTTGAAATTCTGGTCGGTAATCAGGCCGTTGGTAACCTGATTCGTGAAGGCAAGACTTTTCAGATCCCCTCAATTTTGCAAACTGGTAGGAAGCTGGGCATGCAGAGTATTGATCAGCACTTGAAAGAGTTGGTTGCCGAGGGCGTGGTTACACCTCAGGAAGCTTTCTTGTATGCCGAAGAGAAAGCTCAGTTTGTCAAGTGAAGTCATTCATCCTTCATCCTTTATCAACTGCCATTCATCATTTACTGCGTCCTTAAAATCTCGCAGATCCTCATCCATCAGTCGGCACCCTTCAAGCATGATCGCCTCCGTGCTCCCAAAAACATTTCGTTCCGGTAAGCGCTCGGGAGTTTTGACCTGAAAAAAACCACTTTCCCAGGTTAAAAGTTTGTAGATGGCGGTTTCTCCTTCCAGCTCTTCACAGCGGGCGTTGATGATTTCGCCAAGATGAAGATAAACCTCAGCCGAATTTTTCTCCTGATCCTGAAGGGTTATCAGGGCGTCCTTTTCCCGGTTGGCAAGAATCTGGATGGTTTCCATAAAACCCATCTCCTCCAAAGACCCGGAAACGCCATCGGGAACGGCATCGTTGTCCCGGCGTTGGCTCTGCTGAATCAATCGGTTAAGTTTTAGAAAAGCAATCTGAGAGCTGCTCTCTTTGCCAATGAAATCGTCACTGCCGGCAAGCAGAGCTGCCGAAATGGTCGTTTCCTGGTTTTCGGAAGAGAAAAAGACAAATGACAAATTTTTATTTTGTTCTTTGATCTTTTTGCAGAAGCTTATGCCGTCGTAATTTTCATGAGCGATCTCACTGATAATCAGAATTGTCTGTTGTTGTTTCAAGCGGGCAAGGGCTTGCTCGCTGGTTATGGCGAAGTTGACTTCGTAACTTTCCTTGATCAGACGCTCATATAAATCACCCTGATCGCGTTCAAAAGATGGGTCTAAAACCAGTATCGTACCGTTGCTCTTCTTCACCCCCGAGAGATGTTGCTCATGATTAATGATCTGGAGAAGTTCTTCAGCCAATTGGTGATCGATCAGTCCGCTAGGCTCTTTGCTTAAGTGCTGATGGAAATTAACCTCAGTAATATCTTTTAAATTGTTATTTCCAGGACCGTTAATGAACCAGAGAAGCAGAGTGATAATTCTCGCTTCGAGCGGAGCTTGGGCCGCTGGCTGATTGATTTTTGAGATGATCTCTGAAAGGCCAAAACTGTCTTCGATCTCTTTTAAAGTAGCAGCCGACTTTTCGTAAGGAAGTACCGGAATAAGAGAAAAAATATTGTTTTCCTGATCCTTGTCAGGGTGGTTGTCGTAGGTTCCGATCTCCTTTAAATAGATTGCCAGGAGGAGGGCTTGCTGCGATTTTCGTTTAAGCCCCAGAGCGGTTGCCAACAAGCGGGCATAATGGACAGTTGTATGGCAGGCCTGGCTGGTTTCCAAGTTGTCTCTGGTCAATGTTTTGAGCAGAAGTTTGACGGTTGTCAGATAGTTACGGAACAGTTCCTCCGGAGCGATCTCTTCGCCGAGTAAAATGCCACCAAGATTGCCAAAATAACGGATTTCAGTTTGACATTTTTGTTTTTTGAGAAATGACTCAAGATTTTGTGTCTGTGAGTGAAAGACTCGTCTTTTTAAGATGTAAACCGCGTCTTTTTTGGAGAGTTCCTTGATTGCTTCACTCTCATCGACTACCGCCGCCACTTGATATCCTTCAAGGGCTAATAGGGTGCTGATGGCTCGGCGTACACTGTGGTCGGGTTCAATCAAGATGACTCTTTTGCCGGCTGGCTGGAGTTGGCTTTTAGAGGCAATTTCTTCTCTTTGACCTGGGACTGTCTTGCCATCTTCTCCTTTAATCTCAAAATCGATGATTTTAAAGTCGAAGGGGAGTTCTATCTTTCGTTTTTCCCGTTTGACTTCTTTGTTTAGGTAGTACTTGTTGATGGAATCATTAATCTCGGTCTGAGAGGCAACCCGCCAAACTATACCTGCCCCGTCTGCTAAGTGGCTTATTTTACTTTTGCAGAGCTTGTTTTCGGGCTGGCAGCTGACAACGGCCAATTGTTTTTCATTCCCACCAATAGGGAGGCTCAGGAGGAGCCGTACGATCTTAAGTTGAAATTCATCTTTACCATCAATACCCTTTTGGAAAACCGGATAGTAAGGCAGTTGGTAATGTAAGGCGTAGGCTTTGCCCAGTTTGGCGTAGTCAGCCAGTCCGAGAAAAAGAAGGCTCTCTTCCAGGCTCTCATTCTCAACATTTTTCTGCCGCTCTCTGGCGTTACGTAACTCTTTTTCAGAGAGCAGCCGATTTTTTATTAATATTTCAGCTAGTTGTACGTCGGTTAGCATCAAGACCCTCATTGAGAGTTGGTTGTAGACGAATATTTACCTTGCTCCATTATCAATCGAGGCCTAAACTTTAAGCGGCCACCGGCATGGACATTTTAAAATACACTTAATCTGGTGTTTTGTCATCTAACTTAATGCGCTGGACAGGTTTAGCTCTCATGTTTTTTTATGTTTTGCTTCAGAAAGGAAAGCTTCTATATTATCGTTTAACATCAATGGCAAAATATGCGACAATTCAGAATCGTCTAAACTCCACCATTTCAATTGTAGTAATTCTTCTATTATTATTTCGGGGAATCTTTTTTTTATAAAGCAAGCGGGATTGCCTGCCCATATAGCATATGGATCTAAGTCCTTCGTTATTACCGACCTGGCACCGACGACCGCACCATCACCAATGGTAACACCAGACATAATTATGCTTTCGGTGCCTATCCACACATCGTTGCCAATAGTCACATCACCTTTTGTTCTTGGGTGCCCACTGATATTTCTCGCACAATCCCATAATGCTGGGAAAGGATAAGTCGTTGCCCAATCTATTCTATGCTCTCCTCCTAAAAAGATTTTGACTCCTTTCGCTATTGAACAAAAAGCCCCAATTTTCAAAGTTGAACCTTCCTTCCAAGTCCTAATCTCTGGGTTGCCATAGCTATGTCGTCCAATATCATATTGGGGATACTTATCTTTAAGTATTTTTGTTTTATTGAAGACTATGCTCTTAATACGCCTTTTAAAATAATCAACAAATTTCATAATACCTTCTCAGGTTAACATTTATATGATCAGGTCTATTCAACCTGATCAGTTGATATCTAGGGCCAATACAGGTCAATTTACTTTATTGTAAATATTATTGAAAATTTCAACCTTACTCTGCTAAACAGCAATCAAACTTAATCGTCAATCACTTAAAGCATACAAAAGGGCTTCCAAGTAAATAAAAATAGAGGATGAGGAATGGTTCTTGACAAAAAATGTCAGTGCTGGATGACGTAAATTGTCAGCCTGCTCTATTGTGCAGATTTATTATGGTATTATATGAATTCTCCTGTTTATGCTATAATCTCATGGTAAACCATTGAAATCAAGAATAAAAAAAATATTGTTTGATTTTCAATATAAATCTTATTGATGGTATCATCCTTGCACTATTCTTCAGTAAAATAAACAACGGAAAGTCAACAATTTTCTTTCAAAGTAATTATCTTTTAACGTAAAATCTTCAAACCTAACAAAAAGGAGAAAGTCATGAAGAAGACCCGTAAAAACAACAAAGGTTTCACCCTGATCGAACTGATGATCGTCGTCGCCATTATTGGTATCCTGGCAGCCGTTGCGATCCCGATGTACAAAGTCTATATTCAAAAAGCGCGTTTTGCCAGTGCCTGTACACCGACGATTCATGCGGTGCAGACCAATGCCGCCGCGCACTTCTCACTGAAAAATTTATTTCCAACTAATATAACCGTACTCACCGCTGAGGCTTCAACCTCAGCTATCGATCTTTCTACTGCTACCGCCGCGGGTGTGTATTCGTTTGTGTTGAACTCTGGTAACGGTACCATCGCAGATCTGATTACCGCTTATGGTGCGACCATAGATTGTTCTGCGGTAACAGACGCAGGGAAGATTATCGGGTGGAATAATTCCGGCGCTCTCGCCGAAGGTCTTGGTATGGATTGAGCACGTAGCTGGTCATAAGTCCTGAATTGAAAAAGAAGGGGTGCTGGTGTCAACTGGTGCCCCTTCTTTGAGTTGGGAATATGTACGTTAGTCGGGGAGTCTTTAGGTGAAGATGTTTTTTGAGAGAAGGATAGAATACCTGTTGTTGTCGGTAATCGTGATCCTGATTTTATCGTCTTATGCGAATACTCTTTACGCCCCGTTTGTTCTTGATGATATGCACAGTTTTGTTGAGCAGCCTCTGGTGCTCAACTTTGATTTTACCTGGGAGAGCTTTCTCAAACTGGCCGAGACACCTTTTGGCTGGAAGCGTTTCCTGCCGGTATTGACCTTTGCCCTTGATCTGCAATGGGGTTCCGGCACACTTATCGCGTTTCACATAACGAATATCATTATCCATATCCTTGCGACTTTAGCCCTCTTTTTCCTGCTTAAATCATTATTTGAATTAATTTCTGGCGATTATCCCTCTTTTTTAGGAGATGGGCGGTTTACGACTTCGATTGTAATCTTGTCTACGGTCGGGCTTTGGGCCTTGAACCCGATACAGACCAATGTCGTAACCTACCTGGTGCAGCGCATGACATCGATGGCTGCTCTCTTCTATTTTCTTGCTCTGGGATGTTATCTGCGCGGGCGGTCCGCCCATCTGCAAAAGGTTGACAATAGAAAATTTTTACTCTGGTACTTTTTGACTGCACTGTTCGCAATCTGCAGTTTTATGTGTAAGGAGAATACCGTAACCCTGCCGGTTGTGATAGCTCTGGTTGAATTTCTCTTTGTTTGCGATGGTTCCGTATCAAGGTTTCTCAAGAAGTACATAGTGGTGTTGATCCTGGCAATACTGGTACTGATACTGATTATTTACTTCAAGTTGCCGGGGTTGCTGGAGGGGTATGGCAAGCGTCATTTTACACTTTCTGAACGATTGCTTACGGAATTAAGGATTGTCTCATCATACATATTTGTCCTTTTGTTACCCCTGTCGCGTTTTCTCAATCTAGAACATGATCCGGTATTGTCAACCTCTCTTTTTGCGCCGATTTCGACCTTTGTCTCGCTGGTATTTCTATCGATTGTCATAATTTGTGCGTGGCGTGCGAGAAAACGTTATCCGCTGGTAACTTTTGCTGTTTTCTGGTTCTTTATCAATCTTCTGCTTGAATCCAGTTTCATTCCCCTGGAACTGAAGTTCGAACATCGTCTCTATCTGCCGTCGGCAGGCCTCTATCTTGCTGTATCATTACTTGTCGCCGGGTTGATTATCTGGCTTTTTTCAGGAAGGGCTGTGGATAGGCGCAATTTTGGAATAATAGTTGTTACGTCCATCGTAGTCGTTTTGTCGGGATTGTCCCTTTTAACCTTCAAGCGCAATCTGGTCTGGCAGGACGCGGTTACTCTATACAGAGATTGTGCGCTCAAGTCTCCGAACAAGGCTAGATCTCACTCCAATCTTGCGCGTGCCTTAATTGAACAAAAAGCCTATAAAGAGGTTGTTGTCGAGTGTGAAAAAGCTTTGGTTCTGGGAGTGGAAGGGTATGAGTGTTATTGGGTTACCGCGGCCAATCTTATTGTGGCCATATCGAAGACGGGGGATGATCGGTGCGCCATCGAAAGGGCGGAAAACCTTCTGGAAAATTCTCCTGAAAATGCTAAAATTAACGATCATACATCATTTTTACACAATCTGGGAAAGACCTACATTGATGAGTCGATGTACCAGAAGGCTTATGATATCTTTCTGCGGGGATTTAAGTTGGCATCGAAAAATAGATATGCCGACCCGAGATGGGAGACTGATATGAATCTTTTTGCCGGCGATCTTTTCAGCTTTTTGAATAGTTGCGCCGAAAAGAATATACATCTGGATACGGAGGGTTTGATAGCTGATGGTCCGAATCTGTCGGTTTATGAAAAAATGGCAAGGTTTAGTCTTGAGATGGATGTTCCCGAATTGGCGGAGCTGTATTGTAAGCGCAGCTTAGTTAAAGAAGGAGAGATGCCGCCGGGTTGCGTCGATGTCAGTAAGATACTAGAAGAGAGATATTCACTGAATGCTTTGCAGAAGCTGAGGGGAACGATAAAAACAAACTATTTTCATCACCCTTTTGCCGGCAAATTTAATTTTTATATGGCAGTTGTGTATGGCCTGGAAAAGGTTGGACTGTCGGATTTTTTTTTGATAGACTATTTTTTGCAATTGGCGGCTGAATTACAACCGGATAACCCTGATGTTACCTTGTTACGATCTTGGTTGTATTATCAAAGATCACAGTTTGACGATGCGATTTGCGAAGTTGATAAAGCCATAGACCTGGACAATGAATATGCTCAACTCTGGATAAATCGCGGACTGTATAGTATTGACGCCGGAAGAGTTGAAGATGCTTTATCAGACCTTGCAAAGGCGAAAGAGTTATATCCAGATAATCCGAAGAACAGTAAACTTAATATTTTTATTGCTGAGGCCAAAGTTAAAATGTTATTAAATAGTCAAGGGGATGATCATGAGTAGTTTAAAGAGGGTATTTGTTGTTAGTTGTAAAGCCTTTCGGATAAATTATAATGGCTTTACATTAGTCGAATTAATGATTACAGTTGCCATATTATCTATCTTGGCAGCGGTGGCAATCCCTGCATATTCCAACTACATCAATCGTGCCAAACAGGCCGACGCAATTATTGGTCTGAAAGCGGCGCAGATGGCTCAGGAACAGTTTTTTAGTGAGAATAATGCCTATTCAAGTACTGTAGATATCCTTCCTGGTTTTTCTGATGCTACGGTTGACAACTCTTATGTTAAAGGTGAATATACGCTTAGTGCCAGTGCTTCGACAGTCCCATCATTTTCGATTGTAGCGATAAGGGTTGTGGGTGGAGCTACTGATCGTTGGACGATTAGTGATACCAATGTCAACCCGGTTTTTGACACCTCGGTTTCCGGAATTAAAGGTTATTCTGTTTTTAGTTGGATTTTTGACTGATTACCCAGCTTGTTTTTTTGATTTGTGATTTTTGCTGTGAAGCGATTACATTGCCTTTTTAGGTGCTATGATATATTTTGATTTTTCCATAAGAGAGTGAGTGTTCAAGTTTAGAATGGGACGCAAATTACGGGTTTGCTATGTTTTGGCTTACTATTCACCTGACTACATAAGGACTTTGACCTTGGTCACGGCGCTGAAAATGGTTCAAGGAGTTGAGCTGTTTCAGGCTCGCAATACCACCCCTGGAGCGTGGCGATATGTTCAGACCTTGGGCCGTTTGTTATATATTAGGCTGCGTTATAATCCCGACTGTTATATCCTCGGATTCCGCGGACACGATATCTTTTGGCCGGTTCGCATTATGGCCTGGGGGAAGATTCTTATCTTCGATGAGTTGATGTCACCCAGTGATGCCATTATTAATGAGGGTAAGAGAAGCAGAAAGGGCACTTGGGGGGGGCGGTTAATTTTTTTGTACGAAAAATTGATACTTCATGTGGCAGATCTAATCCTTACTGATACCGTTTCTCACAAATCTTTTCTAATGCGTTTTTTCTCACTTTCCGAAGAAAAAGTGGCTGCGCTTCCGGTGGCTGCCGATGAGGAGCTGTTTTTTCCTGCTGTGCAAATACCGCGTGGTAAGGTACCGGGTAAATTTTTCAATCTTCTTTTCTATGGGTCATTTCTCCCTTTACACGGTATTGAAGTTATTTTAGACGCAGCATCTTTATTGTGTGAAGAACCGATCAGATTTACCATGATTGGAGGAGCTCGCCGGGATGAACAGCGTTTGAGGGAGAAAATTAATCGGTTGGGACTTGACAATGTTAGATATCTTCGATGGGTTGACTTTACCGATTTACCCGAATTGATTGCCGAATGTGATCTTGGTCTGGGTGGGCCTTTTGCTGATACTGCTCAAGCCAGACGCATTGTTACTGGTAAAACTTTTCAGTTTTTGGCTATGGCCAAGCCGGTTGTTGTTGGTCGCACGGATGAAAGTCACGGCTTTGTTGACAAGGTGAATGCTTTGATGGTGTCCCGAGGTGATGCCCGGGAACTGGTTGATGCGGTAATGTGGGCTTTTCATCATAGAGAGGAGCTCATATCGATAGGTGTACGAGGGCGCCGACTCTATGATGAACAATTTTCGCTTGCAGTGTTGGAGAAACGCTTGCGTGAGGTTCTCAGAAGAATCATTTCATCTCGACAAAGAAATAATATTATAGATATCTAGTTATTATGAAAATAAGTCAAGCACAATGCGATAAAAACGGGAGAATCGTTTGAGGCAGAGGAGGAATTTATTTTCTTTCGTGGTGCTTGTAAGTTTGCTTGCAGGAATTGCCTACTACCTTTTTTGTCATCCCGACCTGTTGGCGGTGTATAGTAATATCTCGCTGATTGAAATATTGGGATTGATGCTTGTCCACGTTTTATTGCTCTTGATAAATGGGCTTCTGCTTAAATTTTCGGCGCAAAAGTTCTCTTTGCAATTGTTCTACTGGGAGTGTTTTGGTCTTTCAGTTGTCACAGCTATGGGGAATTACCTGACTCCTTTTTCCGGAGGGATGTTATTGCGTGCCAGCTATATGAAGCGTCGGCATGGTTTCCAGTTTGCCAAGTTTGTCGCCATCTTGGGGGCAAACTACTTGATTTATTTCTGGGTGATAAGTTTGCTTGGGGTTGGCGTGACAGCTTGGGCCTGGACGGCGGCTTCTGTCAAAGTGCTTCTTATATTTTTTCTAGTTGTTTGGGTTTCGATATCGTTATTGGCACTCTTGCCGGTGGTTAAATTTCCCGGTTCGCATTGGTTGATAGTCAGTGCAAATGTCATGTTTGAGGGTTGGGAACTTATGAAAAATGATTCCGGCCTGTTGATTCAGATGGTTGTCTTAGCTCTTGCCAACATTATTTTAAGTGTGGTCTCTTTTTGGTTTGCTTGCCGGGCTTTAGGCTTTTCTGTTTCATTTTTGGCCGCGGCAATAGTCAGTCTGGTGGCGGTCTTTTCGGTGGTTGTCAAAGTAACTCCCGCAAATTTAGGGGTTTACGAGGCTATGGTCTGCTTTGCAGCCCCGTTGGTAGGTTTGACTGTTGGTGAAGGGTTGATCGCAGCTATTTTATTGAGAGGGGTGGCGATTGTTCCGGTTTTTTCGTTGGGTCCCTGTTTTAGTTATATGTTGACACGAGAGATGCTCTCTGTAGGTACGACTGCAACAACTTCAGTTGATTCAAATTGAAAAGAGGGCCTTTTTTGTTATCTTTTTTATTTTTTCTAGATTAGTTACCCGGTGGTTTACTGTGATAAATTTGCTAAAAAGTTTCCTCTCTTTACTCTATTTCAGGTGTGACTACTTGCTTCGGTTGAGTCTTGGTAAGGAGAAGCGTTGGCAGATGGATTTTGAGTGCGAAATGCTTGCGCTTGGACGTGGTGATGGGCGTTGGTTTATCCACCCCAAATTTTATGATTCTTCTGGTATCGTCTACTCTTTCGGGGTGGGAAAGGATATAAGCTTTGATCTTGAGTTGATAAAACGTTACAATTTTGAGGTGCATGCTTTTGATCCGACGCCGACATCCATTCGGTGGTTAGCAGAGCAGTCCTTGCCTCCAGGTTTCCACTTTCACACTTATGGTCTGGCCGATTATGATGGTACGGCGGAGTTTGTCTTACCTGCCAATCATAGCGTATCTTTTACGATGCTCGACACGCAGGGCGGTGGTGAGTTGGTTCAGGGGGAAGTTCTTAAACTTTCGACTATTCGACAGCAACTTGGGCATGAAAAAATTGATATTTGTAAGATGGATATAGAAGGGGCCGAGTATGGGGTTATTGACGATATTATCGAGCAACGGGAATATATTGATCAGTTGTTGATAGAGTTTCATCATCGTTTGATCGACGGCTCACAAGGGTTGGAGATGACTAAGAAAGCTGTAGCCCGGTTAAATGGGGCCGGTTTTTTTCTGGTTCATGTTTCTAGAGGATTGGAATTTAGTTTCTTGCGTGACCCTGGGAGGCAATTTAGTTAGGTTGGCACAATTGCAACAAGCCTAAATTAACAGAGAGGGCGTCTTAAAACTGTGTAAATCTATAATCTCTGGCTCCAAATTAATAGAAGCGAAAAGCACTAAGGATTTTTTGCTAAAAATAAGGATTGATTTCAATGAAACATTCAGTTGCTTTAATTGCTCCACCCTTTACATTGGAAGACCGGTACGGAAAAGACATGAAGCACTTTGGTGCTGTAACTGAACCATTAGGTCTTGCCTATCTTGCCGGTTGCCTTGAGGAAAAAGGAATAGATGTTTCCATTATTGATGCTCCGGCAGAAAATATGGATATTGAATCCGTTGTTCAGAAAATAAAAGATATCGGTTGTAGTTTGGTTGGGGTATCCTTGCTGACACCTTCTTTTGGGGTGGTCAAAAAACTATGTCACCAAATAAAAAATAGTCGATCAAACATTACTATTATTTTGGGAGGACCCCATTGTACAGCATTACCGGAAAGAACTCTGGTAGAAATTCCATCAGCAGATATTGTATGTTTTGGTGAGGGTGAACATACTATTGTACAGGTTGCAATGGATATAGAAAACTCTGGATTGGATGCTATCAACGGTATCTGTTATCGAGATGATCGTGGTGCCGTGCAAAAAAATGGCCCAAGACCGTATGTGGAAAATCTGGATGAAATCCCCTTCCCGGCCAGACACCTTTTGCCGATGGGGAAATACCACATGACCGCATCTAGAGTGGCAGATGAATCTTATTGTCCTACAATTATTGTTGCCAGGGGGTGTCCCTTTGGATGTACGTATTGTTCACATACATTTGGTCGTAAACTTCGCTTTCATAGTGTCGAACGGGTGATCTCGGAAATAAATTTTCTAATGGCTGAGTATAAGATCCACCAATTAAATATAGAAGCCGATACCTTGACTGCCAATAAAAAATTCATTAACAGCTTGTGTCATGCCCTGATTGAAACCGGTATTGCCCAAAAGATTAAATGGACCTGTGAAAGCCGTGTGGATACGGTCGATTACAATTTACTTAAATTGATGAAACAAGCTGGTTGTTGGCAGATTAGTTACGGGTTTGAAACCGGAAGTCAGCGGTTGTTGGATATGATTAATAAATCTGTTACTCTTGAACAGGCTGAAGAAACCGTAAGGTACACACATCAGGTAGGCATCTCCATCCGAGGCTTCTTTATGTTGGGTCTTCCATCTGAGACCCGAGAAGAAAGTATGGAAACTATTAATTTTGCAATAAAGCTAAATCCATTATGGTCTCAGTTTACCATTACAGTCCCCTACCCGGGAACCCCGATGTTTGACAGTCTTGATCGGGAAAACAAAATCAAGACTTATGATTGGGAACACTACAATACTTGGTCCGGATGGAAAAAGGATGCCCGGATTCCTTTCGTGGCTGAAGGCCGGACTCCTGAAGAGTTGATTGGCCTTCAAAAAATGGCCTTGAGAAAATTTTATATGCGCCCCAGTGTTTTTATACGTTTTTTGTCATCTGTGAGGTCTGTGAAAGATCTGAAAAAATACATGATCGGGCTATACGTTTTACTAAAAAGTAAAATTGCATTACAGGGGTAGCTAAGCCTTGCCCTCTCCGGAGGCAAGGCTTAGTCCCCCCATCTTTTGGGGTTTAAAATTATAGACCCTATGGGGTAGGTTTTCTATTTTTGGTAGAGTAGCGTTGTGATCTGTTCAGAAACCAAACCTATAAGAAAGATTTGAACACTGCTGACCAATAATAGGGCACTCATATTGGTGAAACGTCCGGTATCCCAAAAGGTATAAAAATAGTATGAAATTCCTATTGTGAATGTTGTGAAACTGAAAGGGACGAAGATCTTTAGTGGAGAAAAGAGTGAACCGACCTTGAATATGATCAGCAGAAAGCGCAGCCCGTCCCGAAGTGGTTTGATGTGGCTGGTTCCCTTATCTTTCCTTTGTTTGGCCTTGATTCCGTAGTAGGTGACATTGTAGCCGGCCCGCATGAAGGCCATGGTGATGGTCGTCGGATAAGAGAAACCGTTTGGTAATAGGTGCAGAAACTCCTTGAATTTATTTGCTTCGACCACCCGAAATCCGGAGGTCAAGTCACCAATCCTCTGGTTTGTCATCCAGCTTGCGAAACGGTTGTAGAAGCCGTTGGCCAGACGACGGCCAAGTCCTGCATGGTCAACTGGTGAGCGTTCGCCAACCACCATCTCATAACCACTCTTAACCATTTCCAGCATGGGTTTGATCTCTTCGGGCCGATGCTGACCATCTGCATCCATAAAAACTAGGATATCGCCAGTGGCGTTCCGGGCGCCACTTTTGACGGCGGCACCGTTGCCTTTGCGATAAGGGTGAGTGATTGTTTTAACGTTGAATTTGGCGCAGACCTTTTTGGTGTTATCGGTTGAGCCGTCATTGATGACAATAATTTCAGCTTTCGGGTAGAGGCTTTTCAGCTCAGGTAACAGGAGAACCAGGCTGTCTGCTTCATTGAGGGCTGGGATGATGATACTGAGGTGGTGGTGAGGGTTATTGTCCATAATTATTGTTTGACAGCTTGGGTTTTCGGTTGATTAAATCCTTAGCCTTTAAAGGTTCAGGCTGACCATTTTTGCATCATTATCCTGGAGATATATAGGTTATCTAGGTATAGTGGTCAAGTTAAAAAACTATGTTTTCATTTTTTGTTTTTTTACAGAATTTACTCCTTGATTAAGATTTGTTTTTTTTGTGGTATCTTCTAGTCTTTTACAGTAGTTATATCTGTTTGACTGAAATCATTTCCTTTAAACAGTAAAGGTTCTCCGCTGTATTTTGCGAGTGCGTAAGAGCAGCAATCTCCAATATTTAATTTGGCCGGATGTCTACCTTTGCCGAATTTGCGCCAGACTTCTTGAGCCAATTGGGTCAGCTCCACAGTTAAAGGTATTACATCAGCATTTATACGGTGCAAGAGGAGGTCAAGTTCACGGCCTCCACTCTCTCCCTTGCGCGATTCAATTACTATTCCGGCTTCCAGTAGGCTAAAGCTGCAAATTGTTCTTTTGGGGTCGGTTGCGATGGCATGAGCCAAGTGGTTTGTTTCCGGTTCAGCTGTCAGGATGGCGATGATGGCCGAGGTGTCAATAACCATCAGCTCTAAACCCCATTCTTGTTATAGCCCAGAATTTCTTCATCGCTACGGTTGTCCAGATCCGGAAGGGTGTTACAGCGTTGGGATATTGAAAGTATCTGTTGTTCAACATCAATGATGGTTTTTTTCCCCTTCAAGTTTTCCAGACGATTTTCCAGGGCCTTAATAATTGTTTGGGTAATGTTTTCTTTGGTTATGGATGAAACTTGCCGGGCTAGTTGTTCGGCATATGGGTTCCTGATACTTAATGCCATGGTCTGGTCTCCTAGGATATCGTATTGAATATGTAGTAAAATATATATTATATATATTTAAATGTCAAGTTCACGATCTCCACATTCACTATTACGCATCTTTATAGCAATTTCGGTCTTCAATTTTCAGGGTAACTGCTCCCGCCAGCTCCCGGATCGAAATTGATGGTTTTGAAAAATCAGGATGAACAGTTAGCGATGGCCTGTTTTATGGCTTTGTAAATGGGTGGATATTCTTGTAATAAATCTCGGTGCTGTCTGAGTGTATCACTGGCACTGGCAAGTGTATGTTCAATGAGTTTGGAAGCTTTATTGATGCCGATTTTTTCCCCGAAATGGTTAAGTTCTGCTTTTCCCGGGAAAGATTTTTTCTGGCCGTTCATTTTTAATGCTGGAGTATCATTTTTTAAATATGATAATGTTGACACAATGTCATAAGCGGGCGACAGGCGTATTGTCTCAGGTTTTTTTATGTCATCATAGATCAGGGAGAAATTTTTTTTATGTGCGTCCCCGTTTCCAACTGCTACGGATAGAACCAACAATCGAAAAAACAGTTCCAAGTCCTTTTGCGGAGCGGCGCAATACATTTTAATAACATTGGCAAGAGATTCATAGGAACCTGTATACTTGTCGCTAGTTCTTTCCCCCAGGAGTACGGAAAAATCCTCAACTCCCAGATTGCTGCCATTATCACGGAGATCAAAGCGGCGCAAGACAAATAGAGAGTGATCATCGGACAGGTAAAAATCAGGCACATGTAAGCCGCAATTTTTTGCGGCGGTCATGCAGAAGTACTCATTTACGGCGAGCCCGGGGTATTCTTTAAGGCCGCTTTTTATTATCAGTCCCGGAGTATTAAAGGTTGCCCGAACATCTCCAACTAAAATTTTGGGTTGTACGCCACTAATAGAGGTTTGGAGCAGGTATTTATCGACCAACTCATCAAATAGAGACTTTTTGCCTCGCCACTGTAAAATTTCTGCCAGGTTCTCTTTACCTGCATCGTTAGCAGGGAAATGGCTGGAATGATATTGAAGCCGGCCTATACCATAATCACGTTGCAGTGCCAGAAACAGCATGTCATCAATGCGAATATGTTTTCGTAACCGTTCCGTAATACGTTCACGAACAAAACCTTCTGGCAGATTTTGTTCGAATATAGGGTGTACCACTCCACGGCTGTAACTGGGCAGGCGAACCGGCATGGTCAGGGAGATTTGGCAATCAGATTGGGCTGAATGATCATAAGCAAATGAAAATCGGTGAGTTTTTTCAAGTGTGCCACTGTTACCTTCCGGCACACTGACACGTAATCTGTTTATCCTTTCATTCATCAGACAACTCATCCAACGTAGGAAAGCGCACGGGTTCAAGGGTGAGGCGTAATCCCATCGCCCTTAAAATACTTAAAACCTGTCGAAACGAGCCCTTGTAAGTTCCCCGTTCAATCTCACCTACAACTTGTCGCCGCACTGAGGCAAGCTCGGCAAGGTGTGATTGCAGTAAGCCTCGTTGTTTTCGGGCTTCTCGAATTTTTCTACCCAAAATTTCCATATCACTTAACAATTCAATCGATCGCTTCATCCAGTAGCCAAAGTATTGATAGTGCCCTTGGATATTCGACTGTTCGAGTTTCCAGAGCACACTGAGTCTCATTTTGATTCTGACATCTTTCACCTGCTGGGTTGTGCTAGATTTCCTAACACATATGTTTGCTATTGTAAACATTTTTAATAAAAATGTAAGGTATGTTTATAAAGATAGACATTTTAGTTTTATATCTGCCGGAGAGTGGTGATGCTGTTTCTGGAATCGTAAATATGTGATGTTAAATTCATATCCTCCAAAGCAGATATCCACAATTCTCCATTCTTTATGATGTCATATTAAAATTATTAGAGAAATGAGAGATGTTGTGGTAAGGTAATTCTGTTTGGTATGGTGTTGCCGGTTTCAATTTGGTGCATGGGTGAGTCGTTATTCTTTGGGCATCCATAGTAGAAAGCCATGGAGAAGTTTGATGATAAACGGTGTTGTTTTAAGAAAACTGGAAAGTCTTTATGAGGTCTTGCGCGAGCTGGAATCATTGGGGCCGGTTACGATCGATATCTTGGCTGATGACTGGCTTACCTGGCGAGCTATTGAGCGTGATCTTCAAGTTTTAGTGGAAATAGTTTTGGATGTTTGCCAGCGTCTTATTTCCGTTGCTGATGAAGTACTGGCCACGACCGGTTCGGCTGCCGTAAAAAAATGTGTTGAACTTGGTGCTTTGTCGGGAACAGATCCTTTTCGAAAAATGGTCCAGTTCAGGAATTTCATTGTTCATCGTTATGAACAGGTTGAGGTTGGAATTCTGGCCGGAATGGTTAATGATAATCTGAAAGATTTCAAGCAGTTTAAAGTCGAGGTACTGAACTATGTCCGTCAGGGTTGACCTGAAGCACGCCCAGAAAGTATGGGAAAGCAATCCTTCTTTGGTTGCGGCATGGAGTTTTGGTTCTGCCAAAGAGGGGGATGTGGTACAGGGTAGTGATCTTGATATTGCGGTACTTTTCTCCTCTCTGCCAAATTTTGAGCAATTGGCCGAGCTTAGAGCCGACCTCCAAGATGCTTTGGAATTTGATACTATAGATTTAATGGTACTTAATACGGCTGGGACCATAAGCGCCATGGAAGCCGTTTCGGGAAAATCTCTTTTTTGTTGTGATCGTAGCAAACGGGCAGAATTTGTTTCTCTGGTTTCCAGACAATATGAGGACGACATGGCCTTTTTAGAGAAAAGTCTGCCGTAGTGCCTTCTTCTTTACTGCCGGGGAGTAAGTAGATGAGAATTAGCAAACATATGGTTGCTCAAATAAAAAAAGCGTTTAGCGAAACTTTAGTTTATATACATAAAAAAGAACTTAAGCTGATTTTGGAAACCTTATCCAGTAAAGTTGTTTCCAACTAAGGAAGTTAGGTGGATATTGTTGCCCGGTATTCATTCGGGTTGAATTTGCTGGTTATGGTTTTTATGATTTGATTTTTAGGAGCCAATTTGTGCAGGATAAGAGAAAAAATAGTTTAGCTGATAAATCAGCAGATGTAGAGTGTGGAGCTGGTGGCGTTGTCGAAAATTTTATTCACATGCAGATCCGCGAAGATCTTAAGGCAGGTAAGAATGAGGCTCGGGTGCATACTCGTTTTCCACCCGAGCCTAACGGATATCTCCATATCGGTCATGCTAAGTCGATCTGTCTCAATTTTGGTTTGGCTGAATCTTTTAAAGGTTTTTGTAACCTCCGTTTTGACGATACCAATCCGAGCAAAGAAGAGATCGAATATGTTGACTCTATAAAAGAGGATGTCAGATGGCTCGGTTTTGACTGGGCTGAAAGGGAATTTTTTGCCTCTGATTACTTTGAACAGCTCTATGAATATGCGCTTCAGTTAGTCAAAAATGGTAAGGCTTATGTCTGTGATTTGACCCCGGAGGAGACCCGCAAGTATCGCGGTAATTTAAAAGAACCCGGTCGCAATAGTCCTTATCGGGAACGTTCGGTAGCCGAAAATCTCGACCTCTTTGAGCGTATGCGGGCCGGAGAGTTCGCTGATGGATCTCGTGTGTTGCGGGCTAAAATAGATATGGCTTCGGGAAATATGAATATGCGGGATCCGGTTATCTATCGGATTTTGCGGGCAACCCACCATCGTACCGGCGATACTTGGTGTATCTATCCGATGTATGATTTTGCTCACGGTCTCTCTGACGCTATCGAGGGGATAACCCATTCAATCTGTACCTTGGAATTTCAGGATCATCGCCCCTTATATGAATGGTTTATCGAGCAGTTGCCGGTTCCTTCCCGGCCGCGACAGATTGAGTTTGCCCGGCTTAATCTCAGCTATACGGTGATGAGTAAAAGGAAGTTGTTACAACTTGTTAACGAAGGCTTGGTCGATGGTTGGGACGATCCACGTTTGCCGACGCTTTCCGGCTTTAGGCGCCGTGGATTTACCTCTGACTCGATTAGAAGTTTTTGTGAACGGATTGGGGTTGCCAAACGCAACAGTATGGTCGATGTAGCTCTTTTAGAACACACCGTACGTGAAGATCTTAATCGTAAGGCCCCAAGGTATATGGCGGTCTTAAAACCTTTAAAAGTAATTATTGAGAATTATCCTGAAGATCGGGTTGAAGAACTAGATGCGGTTAATAATCCCGAAGACTCTACGGCTGGAATTCGTAAAGTCCCATTTTCCCGGGAAATCTATGTCGAACAGGACGATTTTATGGAAGATGCTCCGAAAAAGTTTCGTCGTTTAACTCCGGGTCGCGAAGTCCGTTTGCGCTACGCCTACTATATTCGTTGCGATAGATTTGAAAAAGATGCTGATGGCGAGGTAACGGTTTTGTATTGCAGTTATGATCCCGAAACTAAGGGAGGCTCGGCCCCGGATGGCCGCAAGGTCAAGGCGACGCTGCACTGGGTTGCGGCCCCCACGGCAGTTGCGGCTGAAGTGCGCCTTTATGACCGGCTTTTTTCAGACCCGGATCCCGGCGCTGAAAAGGATGGAAAACCTTTTACGGAAAATATTAATCCAGATTCCCTTGTCGTGTTGGATGATTGCAAGCTTGAACCAGTTCTGGCTGAGGTTTCTGTCGGAGTGACGGTTCAATTTGAACGCTTGGGCTATTTCACCCCTGACAATTGCAAAAATGTGACAAAACAACCGGTTTTTAATCGAACTATTACTCTACGTGATACCTGGGCTAAAGTTGCTGGAAAGAGAAAATAGAAAAGTATATTGTTATGATCTATTGTGTCTGGCTCGCATAAACAATAGATCGTAGATTTTAGGGTGAAAAAAGGGAGACCAGGCGGTTTCCCTTTTTTATGCTATTAGAGAGGTCGTGGCTGGTGCAGAAGATGTTCAAATAGTCTATTGAATGATAAGATTGCTGATAGTAAGCGTTCCGTTATTGATAGTTAAAACCCCATTCAATATTGTTGTTAAATCACTGTTTGTGTAAGAGCAGTCATAACCTCCTGCGAGGTTAATGTTTTTATCCTGATCAATTGTCAGATTTTCGGTGAAGCTTAGGGCTTGGGTCTGGAGGGTTTCGCCTGGTGCAAGGTTGTTATTGTAAACTTCTTGTATAGAGGTAGCATAATAATTCTCACCCACTTTTATATGGTCATTGCCGCAGGCACTGGTACAGTCGACAAACTCGATCTTAACTTCATTGTTGGAGCAACCTCTGGCATTGCAGGCCATCAAACTAACTGTATATGTTCCTTGTTCAGTATAGAGATGGTTCGGATGCTGCTCGGAACTGGTGTCACCGTCGCCAAAGTTCCAGACCCAGGAGGTTGGATCGTTTGTTGAAATGTCAGTGAAAGTGACAAGGAGAAGGGTCGGGCCGGTCGTCGGGTCGGCCGTAAAGTTCGCAACTGGAGGGCTAACTGGGGGCGGCGTGGTAGTGCTAAAGGTAATATTGTTGGTATAATTGGTTCCGGTCGCATTGTTGGCCACAAGGCGATAGTGGTGCAGGGTGTTTGGTGTCAAGTTTGACAATACGCTCGCAACATTAATCGTAATGTTGCCCGACCCGGCGCTTAAGTGCATAGTTTCTGAGCCATAAGAGGTGGTTTCTCCATACTCGAAATAGTAGGTGGTCTCAAGGCCATTGGGATTTACCGTGCCGTTGATGGTTGCAGAGTTAGTGGTTATGGTGTCGGCACTTGTCGTGGTTACATTTGGTGGCGTACCTTGAAATGATGTGAAGAGGGAGAGTGCGGGGTCACCGTAAAGGTTGAAATCAAAGAGGTTCATCCAGCTCGTACCGCCGAACCAGGAGCCGGTTCCCATTTCACTTTTGGCATCATAGAGAGCCACTGCAGCAGGTTTTTCATTGGTGACCAGTTCATTGCCGTAATAGTAGCCGATGCTGGCATTGTCACAGTAGTATTTACGGTTTGGCGACCATTGTTCAAGCACATACCAGCTCACTCTACTGGCACTGACAGTTGTGATTGCCCCGTTATTTAACAAGGTTGCACCCAAGTTACCACTGTTTTCGGGGTAGCCGTTCGTACAGGAACACTGGTATACGAAAGAGGGGTGGTCATCGTCTAACGAGGTGGTGTCGCTACTCGATATTATCGTGCCCCAGCCACAGCCGTCATAGCCCAGATAGGCTCCAGTATCGCTACCGTGACCCCACCACCAGACAAGACCATAAGGGTTATTCATCCATCGATTTTTGGTTGCCCCGCTGATGAGTTCTTCAGAGCTGGAAAAATCTGAATCGGCCCCTGAACAGACCCCGCCCTGCATATACATCTTGTAAATAGTCATATTTTCGGGGGTTAAGTAGTTATCAACCATCTCTTCAGCCAGATAGGCACCGTCAGTCGTGGGGTCAGAAAAGCTCATGGGCAGCAGGACGTTTTCACGCCAGTCGATGGCGACGGCATTGCCGTAAGTGATGATTTTACTCAATACTGAATCGAGTTTTGCTATGCCGCCCGCATAAACCGGTATCCGGCCGACGTAGACTTCGTTAAAAAAATCGACGCCGCCCACTCCGCGGTCACCGTCGTATTCGCCGAAATAGCCATCGCCGTCGAGATCCCAGTTGCCGGTCAAGTCGGCATAGAAATAATCGGTTGGAGACTCTTTATAGCTGCTTTCATGGTTTCGCGGCCAACACATTTTCATCGGGACATCGCCGACCGAATCGCTGACGCTACTGGGATCATCGGGATCGGGATTGCCGATCAAGAGAACAAATTCGATTCCCAAACCCTGATAGTTATTGATCAGCCACTGACGAATCTTTTCGGCTGTACCATCGGGTGCTTGTCCAGTAAGAACGCCGTAATCATCCTCGGTTACCAGGATCGGTGAAAATCCTTTACCGACCAGGTAGCTCTGGAAATCTTCAAGCTTTGTGCTGTTATCTTGGATCGTATTGGTGGTGATGATGGCATAGTTATGAGTCTCTACGTTCTGACGTAAGTTTTCTAATTCAGTGGTATACCACTCCACGCCTTGTCTTGAGTTCTCTAAAAGTTCACTGGCTCTTCTATCCATGATCGTATCGACAGAAGCAATTTGGGTTGTTGCGCTCATGCCGGCTTGCTCATAGATTATCCGGATTGAGGCTTGGGGGATAAATTTAAGTTCCTGACTTAGCGGGTTATACTGAAACGGCGTATATTTTAAGGTTACAATCCGCCATTTCCGCATTTGAGAAAGGCCGTGGTACTCAACTGGATGCTCAGGGTAGAAAGTGTCTTGAGAGTAGATTTCGGGTACGCGATCTATAATTTTGTTGAAATCGACCCAGGTCGCCATAGCTGGCAGAAACTCTATTACAAAAGTTCCCAGACTCACGGTCTTCTCTTCCGTATATTCAACCCTGATGGTTTCTTCCAGAGCAGTCGGTGGTAGCGCAAAACGAAGCAGTTTGGTTGGTAGATCGGGATAGCCCGGCACTGCGTAAGACTTATAGCCCGGCAGGGTGATCTTATGGTAACCATTCGCGTCAATGGCAATCGTATAATCCGGTGCTGTGAGCTGAAGAGAGAGTGCTTGTTCGAGTCCGCTCTCAGCTCCATAGAGGGGGCTACAAATGAACATGATTAAGAGGATGGAAAAAAAATGGCAAAAAACACGTTTCATATTTCTGTTTTTCCTTGAAAGTCACCGAATATGAGTAGTTTTTGCAGGGTACATCGCATAAGCAGAGAGCAATTGTGTCATTTATGAATACGTCCCTGTAACCGTGTTGGAAATAAGCTTTTCGATAAATGGGGGCAAAGAAAATTACTCTGCTAACTACGGTGGTATATTTTCTCTATTTTTTCCAAAAGTGACCAACCTTAAAAATGCATATTGAGACAATTTATTGAGGTCTTAAGAGAGCTATCATACTGTAACCATCAATTATTATGCCAATTCGATCTGATTTTAGTGGGAAATTGGCTGGAAGAACTATTGAAGATTTCTGTATTTTATGTATAACTGCTTGAAATCGATGCTTATTTACTGTATGTGAAAAGCGATGCTCTACTTCTGTTAATGGTTGGTATGGAGGGATTGCAAATAGCAATGCTTTGCATGCCTACAGTTTGCTTTGAATTGAGAATATCTTTGATGAAATTTTTCCAGGTCTATTGTCGGCTACTGGCTAATACAGTTGTTACTTTGGGATTGATATTTTTTACCTTTTCGGTCGTTAATGCTGAAGCTGAAAAAGTTCCCTTTTTACCTGAAGATAGTATTGCCACTATTCAGGCAAAGATCGAGGTTAATGGTTATGGTTTCAGTGTTGCTCCGAATTGGGTGACGAATTTGTCTTTTGCGGAGAGAGAGAAGTTACTTTCGCGGTACCCTTCTCCATATCCCACCTATCGGACCGGTAGCAGTTTTGACTATGGACCTTTGGTTGTCCGTTCGGCTGAGGAATTGCCGACAGTCTTTGATTGGCGAGATTATCAAGGGCACAGCTATATCGGGCCGGTTCGTAATCAGGGCGGTTGCGGTTCCTGTTACGCTTTTGGTGCCTGCGCTGCCGCTGAAGGGGTCTATAATGTTGCCATGAATCACTATGATGGTGATTGTCTCGATCTCTCGGAAGCTTTTTTGGCTTTTTGCCTTGATGACTACTATACCGGTTACTCTGGTTGTTATGGCTCCAGCTATGATTATGAGGAACTTGATGCCTTGGTTGAGCGTGGAGTTTGTCTGGAGACAGCCTACCCCTATACCGCAGTTGATCAAGGATGTGTTTCCGGTTCAGAGACGGCCCCTCGGATAACATTCAATGGTTGGTATCGGATCCCCTGCGGTGATATTTTGGCGATCAAAAGCGCTCTTATGACTTATGGTGTTCTTGACGCCGCAGTTTATGTGACATCTGCTTTCGCGGCTTATGAAAGTGGTGTTTTTGTCGATTATAATACTGAGTGTAATTATGATCCCTGTTACTATACAGCAACTAACCACTGCATTGCTTTGGTCGGTTGGCAAGATACCAGTGCGGATGGTGACGGTTACTGGATCTTACGTAACAGTTGGGGGAGTGGTTGGGGTGAAGATGGTTACATGAGAATTGCTTACCGTAGTGCTCATGTTGCTTGTGAAGCCTGCTATATGGTGTATGATGCTCCTGGCCAGATCTCCGGATCCAATTGGAATGACTATATTGCCGATGGTTATTGGGGCGCGGGAGAACCGGGACTGGCCAACTGGAAAATGTTTATTGATGCAAATCTCAATAATCAGTGGGATAGTGGCGAGAGTTATGCGATTACTGATCAAGATGGCAACTATTTATTGTCTGGGTTAGGCGCTGGAACCTATGTGATTACTGAGGAGTTGCAGGATGGTTGGTCGCAAACCTTTCCATTGCCTGGGGCCGCAGCCTCGAGTGCGGCCAGTGGCTCATCGACCTGGTCGGATGATCTTTCAGAGATGGAGCGGGAGCAAATAGACTATATGGTGATGGACAGTCCGCCGACACCGCCGCCTGGTTATGATCGGCCAGTCGTGCGGCAAGTTTCTCTATCTTCGGTTTCTCTCGATAATGTGCCGACCTCGACTTGGACCTATGGTTGCTCAGCAACTTCTGCCGGAATGCTTTTTGGCTATTATGATCGCACCGGTTACTCTAACATATATAGTGGCCCGACTAATGGTGGTGTGGCGCCATTAACGGATCTTGGGCAAGGGGCAAATCCAGACTCTCCAGTCAGTGGTTCTTGTTCGTTGATTGCGACCATGGCTGGTTTTGATGGCCGTATGGCTCCTGGGCATGTTGATGATTACTGGATTGCTTATGGTCAAATCGGGCTTGACCCGTGGGAAAGTAGTGGTGATGAACATACCTGGGGGAGGTGTACGGCTGATTATTTGGGCACCAACCAATGGAAATGGGGAGATCCTCCAGATCATAATAGTGATGGGGCGACGACCTATTATTTCTATGCAAGCGGCGAAAAATTATACGACTATATTCCCGGGGTTAGCCAGGGATTGCCACAGACCGCTCTCTGTCATGGTTTGCGAATTTTTGCCGAGTCGCGGGGTTATACGGCTACAGAAAATTATAATCAAGTTGTAGACACACAGGCAACTGTAGCCGGGCAGGGGTTCTCTTTTGCCGATTTTAAAACTGAAATCGACAACCGCTATCCGGTTTTAATCCATGTCACCGGTCACACGATGAATGGTGTCGGCTATGATGATGGTGTGACGCAGACCATCTATCTCCATGATACCTGGGATAATTCCCTGCACTCTATGGTCTGGGGTGAGACATATGCCGGGATGACACTCCTGGCGGTAACTGTCATTCATCTGGCTCCCTCCGTTGAGATCGGAGCTGTTCATACTGTTTTTTTAGGAGAAGGGGAGACGGTAAGCGATATTAATTTTGCTAACCATGGCCCCTCTTTTTCCGATACTGTGAAAGTGCTTGAGGGGACGACATTTCATGGTGCTATTCAAGATGGCTATGACGCGGCTGGTGATGGTGAGACGATCCAGGTGCAGATTGGTAATTTTCTCGAATCTCCGGTTTTTGATCGTTTTATTGATGTCTTTCTGGCGGGTGGCTTTGATGCCGGTTTCAGTGTGCAGACAGGTGTAACTAATATACTCGGCACGATGACGATTGCAACGGGCAGTATCACTCCTGAGAAGATTGTAATTCAGTAAAAGAGGTTTTTAGCTTAGCGGTTTTCAACAGATGTTGTTAAAGTTGCGAATTACGTTTACGTTTCATCACTCATCATTCCGCATTTAATCTTAAGTTTGCCCTCTTTCATCTCCACCAGCGCTCTCCCTCCCTGTTTCAGTGAACCAAACAAAAGTTCGTCGGCGAGTTGATCCTTGATCGTTTCCTGGATCAGGCGGTCTAAAGGACGGGCTCCGAATTTAGCGTCAAAACCGTTTTCAGCGAGCCATTTCCGGGCTTCTTCACTCAATGAAAGTCTGACTTTGCGGGGTTTGAGAAAGGTGTCAAGTCGGGTCATGAATTTATCGACGACTTTCAGCATTATCTCCCGGTTCAAGGGGTGGAAAAAGATAATTTCATCAAGGCGGTTACGAAATTCTGGCGTGAAAAGTTTTTCTAAGGCCTTGCGGCCCTTTTCCTGCGGTCGGCTGTCATCGGCATCGCCAAAGCCGATACTGTTGGCAGCCATCTCCCGGGCTCCGGCATTGCTCGTCATGACCAGAATGGTATGGCGAAAATCGGCCTTCTTGCCATTATTGTCGGTCAGTGTGGCGTAATCCATGATCTGCAGCAATATCCCGAAGATATCGGGATGGGCTTTGTCGATCTCGTCAAAAAGAACCAGGGCGTGCGGGGTTTTTCGAATCTGCTCGGTCAAAAGTCCACCTTGTTCAAAGCCGACATAGCCGGGTGGTGAGCCGATGAGGCGGGCGACGGCATGCTTTTCCATGTATTCACTCATGTCAAAACGGATGAGTTCAATTCCCAAACGGGTTGCGGCCTGACGGCAGATCTCAGTTTTGCCAACCCCGGTTGGTCCGGTAAAAAGAAAAGAGCCTAAAGGACGTTCCGGTTGGTTGAGGCCGGCATGGGCTCTTTTTAAGGCCCGGTAGAGAGCGGCGATCGCTTCATCCTGGCCAAATATCTGATTTTTCAGGTGGTCATCTAGACGGGCTAGGCGGGCACTGTTATCAGCGGTTACTTTTTTAACCGGTACCTGAGCCATCTGGGAGACCACTTTTTCAATCTCTGGCACCCGGATTGTCCGCAATTTCTGGTTACCAGCGGCCAAACGTACAGCAGCGGCCGCCTCATCAATAACATCAATTGCTTTATCTGGTAGAAAACGGTCGTTGATATAGCGGGACGAAAGTTCGGCTGCCGCTTTCAGGGCGGTCTGGCTGTAGTGAACTTGATGGTGTTTTTCAAAGCCGGGCTGCAGGCCTTTGAGGATCGCATAAGTTTCGGCAATACTCGGTTCATTTAGGGTTATTGCCTGAAAACGCCGCGCTAAAGCCCGGTCTTTATTGAAATTTTGTTTATACTCTTCATGGGTAGTGGAGCCGATACAGCGGATATGGCCGGCGGCCAGTATCGGTTTTAAGATATTAGCCGCATCCATGGAGCCGCCGCTGGTGGCGCCGGCTCCGATCAATGTATGAATCTCATCGATAAAAAGAATGACCTGCTCTTTTGTCTCAAGTTCCGTTATAATTCCTTTCAAACGCTCTTCAAATTGACCGCGATACTTGGTGCCGGCCAGAACTGCTCCCAGATCAAGAGCGTAGACCTCATAGTCGAGCAGGCTTTCCGGTGCTTGTCCCTTATAGAGACAAAGTGCCAGCCCTTCCGCCATGGCGGTTTTACCGACTCCGGGCTCTCCAATAAAGAGGGGATTATTTTTCTGTCGTCGGCAGAGAATCTGCAGCGTCCTCTGCATCTCTTTTTCCCGACCGATCAGGGGGTCAATATTGCCGGCTGCGGCCTTGGCTTTGAGATCGACCGTGAAAGCTTGGAGTGGGCTAAGTTTTTCCGGCTTTTTTGAGGTTTGATCTTTTGGGCCAGAGTTTTGATTGTCAGGGTTTTGGTCTTCCAGGTTGAAGATTGGCCCTTGATGCCTTCGTTGACGGTTGTCGATTTTTGGCTGGGAAGCACTTTCGTCATGAACGGAGATTTGGCGCAGGATATCGAGGCGGCTGATATTTTGTTCTCTGAGAAAAAAACAGGCGTGGGTCTCCTCCTCTTCAAAGATTGAGGCGAGTAGGTCGCCGATCTCGGCTTCCGGTTTTTCCGCCATCTGGACATGGATTAAAGTGCGCTGAATGAGGCGCTGAAAGGCTACAGTTTCAGTCGGATTGTCATTGATGCCGTTTTTGAGTTTGGGCATCTTGGCGGAAAAATAGTTTTCCAGTCGGGCTACAAGGGTGACCACGTCGCCGCCGCACTCTTCAATGATCTTGCGACCGCTTTCAGCCTGTAAAAGGGCGTAGAGCAGATGCTCAACCGTCAGGTATTCATGCTCTCGGTTCTTGGCTTCACGAAAAGCCGCAACGATAGTTTGTTCAAGTTCTGGGTTAATCATATAATATAGCTGCCTGCCAATAAAATTTGCCTAAGTGGTCAAAATTTTTTTTGAACCACAGAGAACACAGAGGTTTCAGAAACAATTTTCTTTGTGATTTTGCCCTCTGTGGTGATTATTCAGATATTTAGGTTTTAGTTCTGTTGGACAATAATACTAAACTTTTTCCATGGTACAGCGCAACGGAAAACCCGCTTCTGAAGCCCGCCGACTGACACTTACAACCTTGCTTTCAGCGATCTCCCGATCATACTCACCACAGCAGCCGGTACCCTGGCGATGGACCATCATCATGATCTGCTCGGCCGTTGCCTGATTGTGGTGGAAAACCTGCTCTAAAATCTCGACGACAAACTCCATTGAGGTGTAGTGATCATTATGGATGAGAACCCGGTAGAGCGGGGGCTCTTCAAGGCGTTCTCGATCCTCATTCATGATTTCCGAGAGATTGTCATATTCAAATTCAGCCACGTTTTTTACATCCTTGTTCCGACCAGATTTTCAAGCATAAACCTAAGCTCATCGATCTGGCTCTGCAGAGATTTTTTCTGTGCCATCAAGGCTTTTTGTGTCATAATTGCTTTCTATGGTGACTTGCTTGTAAATTGCAAGGAGAAATTAATGTTTTCTTCGGTTTTATTCGATAATTTAAGGTTGTCATGGGTGGTTTTGATGGTGTTATGCGGTTGTTGGGGTTTTTTGATTGTTCTTGTCGTTAATCCTGAAATTTATTATCGTTCAGACTAGTTTGCCATCAAGCAACTCCAGTTTTTGCGGAAGGCGGTTATAGACTCTGGGGTCGTGGGTTGCCATGACCATCGTCAAACTGTATTGGTTGGCGAGTTTGTCGATGGCGTTTAGAACCAGGTCGGCAGCGCGGCTGTCGAGATTGGCGGTGGGCTCGTCAGCCAGGAGCAGTTTGGGGTGATGGATGACGGCGCGGGCGACAGCGACGCGCTGTTTTTCGCCGCCGGAGAGGGTTGGAGGGAAAGATTGGCTGAAATTTTCGAGATCAAGGTCGACCAGAATTTTGTTAACCCGGCTCTTTATTTCCGGGGTCCTGGTTTTTATCAAGATCAGGGGTAGAGCGATATTTTCGGCAACTGTCAACTCCGGCATCAGGGCATCATCCTGAAAGATGAAGCCGACATTGTGGCGGCGGAAATCGGCGGTTTGACGTTCGCTCATTTTATTCAGGTTTATGTCAAAAAGAGTAATTTCCCCACTATCTGGGCGTTCGAGGGCGCCGAGCAGTGAGAGCAATGTAGTCTTCCCTGAGCCGCTGGGGCCGATCAGGGCGAGTTGAGCGCCGACCTTAATTTTAAATGTGAGATTGTCAAGAGCCGCAATGCGACTTTTGCCCGATTTGTAGAAACGGGAGAGTTGTTCAATATTGACGGCAATATTTCTCATCTACAAACCCCGCATAACTTGATTAATGGGGCGTCTACCGGCAACTAGGGCTGGCCAGATCGCGGCCAGGATCCCGGTTCCCAGAGCCAGAGCCTGGGGGGTAAAGGCCATCAGGGGGGTTAATCTGGGGTAGACTATTGCATTAACGCTGAAATGGGGATTAGCTGAGGTGTAGCGGCTTAAATCAAGACCGTAATCAGCCCAGATCAGGGTACATGAGCTTCCGAGAATAGTACCGATGATGGCTGCGGCCAGGCACATAAAAAATGCTTCAGCCATGATGATAAGAAAGATCTCCCGGGGGCGGACCCCGATCGCTTTCAAAATTGCAAAATAGCGGTAACGATCCATGACTGAGATCAAGAGGGCGTTGGCGACCCCGAATCCGAGAATTATGATTACTAAAAAGATCATGATTGCCATCGAAAATTCGTTAAGTTTGACCAGTTGGGCAACCTCCGGCAGGATTTCATACCAGAGTCGGACTTTTTCTGATGCTTGGGTTTTCCGGGCGATGGTTTTTGCGGTTTTTTCAAGATCACTGCCCGGCTGGATAAAGAGGGCAATTTCGTGATTTACCATGAGATCAGGCATAGTGCGGGCAGTTTCTAAAGAGATGAAAGCCATGCTCCGGTCGAAGGTGTCGATTCCCAGCGAAAAGATTCCGCTTATTTTAAGGTCGTAACGTCGCCTCGGAGTGATCATAGAGATGCGGTCGCCGGGTTTGACAGCCAATTTTTGGGCAGCTTCTTCACCTAAAACCAGGCCCTGCTTATTTTCGAGGTAGGTGCCGGCGACAATTTTTTTGCTAACCGGGGTTTGCAGGGTTTCGCGCTTAGGATCGACAGCGACGATATTGATGGGACAATTACCCTGTTCAGAGGTAAGCAGGGCCGGAAAGTGCAGGCGTGGCAGGATGGTTTGTAAATTATTGTCGCACTCAAGCTTTAAAGATAATTCATCAATTCTGGCGAGCGCTTGGGGTAGCGGCAGCATTTCTCCTTTAACCACAATATTGCCGGTGTGGATGGCGACCGCATTTTTGATCATCGTATCGTTAACCCCGACCATGATTGCACCAAGTACCACCAGAGTGGCGATCCCGAAAGAGATCCCGGCCAGGGTGATAATGGTTCGGCGGCGGCGGCGCAGACAGGAGCGCAGGGCAAAACGGAGCCAGAAAATCATTGCTCAAGTTCCTGGTTAACGACGTTGTTGCGGTTGTTAGTCAGATTATGTTCCTGCATAATAGAGTTTTTCACTAGATGTGTCAGGGCCTGGGCTCTGGGGTAGTCGAAGCCGGGCAGGCCGGCAGTCATTTTTACAAGCGCCTGCATAAAGAAAGATTGGGCCTGAGCTTGGCATGTCTGCCGGGCTTGCGGTAGTTTTGTAACGATTTGCTCAGCTTCATCTTGAGGGATCTCACGACGGCCTTCGATCCGGCTTATTGCGATCCTCTCCTGCTCTTCTAAGCCATGTCTCGCATAGGAGATGACGGCATTATAACGTCTTTCGGATAAATCTGCGCCGGCATCTTTGAGGTCGTCAAGGAGTTGGCAGCCGAGGCCAAATAGCCTCAAGCCCTCCGTGAGTTTAAGGGTGTTCTTATTATGTCCGTTTTCGAGACCGGCGATCAAATCGAGTGGTGCCCGAAAGAGGAGGCCTGTTTTTCGGTGGTGGACTTTTTCAATGATCTCTTCCGGAGTGGGGATGGCAAGTTCAGTCAGGGACTCCTCTTCATGCTCTTCAATGCCGCTTGGGGTCAGAACTGTCATTACCATTCGCGAGAGCTCTTTAAATTTGTTCAGTGAAAGGTTGTCATTTGCCATCTCGGTTGCTGCCAGATCTGCAATCAGGCGGTCGGCGGTCATGATCGTCATGACCGAACGAAACTTGGAACCGGAACCTTCCAGAGCAAAAGGGATGACCTCCTTGTATTCGTCATCCAGAAGATTATCACAGCCGGTGACCAGGGCTCGCAGGCAGTGATTAATGCGGGCGTAAAAGAGATTTTTGGTTGGTGTTAAGGCGAAGGGTTGGGTGCAGGTGATAAAAAGGATCGAAAAAAGATTACGCTCCATTTCCACGAGATCTTTTTTAAAGGGGCGCAATCGGCAGGCATCTTTGAGGACGGTTCCGGCTTCCTGGTGAAAACTTTCTACCACCTGGCCCTGGATGGCACAGGCCTCACGCCAGAGTGGCCAGTTGAGTAAGAGCTCTTTTGCATTTTTCAATTTCAGGTTCCTTTAACCGCCGTCCAGATTGAGATGTAACCGGAAAAACGGGCCGGTTTTTCAAGCTCGGAAAAACCACATTTGGTTATCAGATCGTCGAGCTTGCCGTCGATATTTTCTTTGATTTCCGGCTGCCGCAAGATGAGCCAGGCCCCGATGGAGAGGGCCCAGCCAAGTTTTGTGTAGGGGGTATCCATGTCGGCGATAACGATTCTGCCGCCGGGCTTTAAGATGCGATAAATTTCTTTGAGGCAGATCTCTTTAAGTTGGAGGTGGACATGGTGAAAAAAAAGGGCTGAGGTGACAATCTCGAAAGTTTCCGGGGCAAAGGGGAGTTTTTCCGCCAGAGCGGTTTGGTAGGTACAGTTGTGACTTTTACGTTTTTTGTCGGCTACTCTAATCATGCTCTTTGAGGCATCGATTCCGACGACTTTGGCTTCAGGATAGTCTCTGGCGATAGCTGCCGTCAGCAGGCCGGTGCCGCAGCCAACATCAAGGATGCGGCTTGCTGGGGTTGCCTTGAGGTAAGTCGCAAGCCAACGGTTCAGACGTTTTTCTTGGCCTAAGGTGACGAAAGGCTGGACCAGATCGTAGATGGTTGCGGCCTTGACCAGAACCCGGCCGTCGGTGGTCAGGTTGGTTTCCGTTTTTGCACTGTTTTTCTGGGGCACAGTTCCTCTTCTAGGCTGAGTTTTCTGGTTTTGCTTATTCTTATTGCTTTTTATGGTGAATTGCTTTTAAAAAGCAAGGTGCAAATGAAGAGTTCTGCAAATATTTATCAATAATTATGGTTGTGATATGCGTATTCGGCGACGTTATCTGGTTTTGCTGCTTTTTTCAGGGCTGCTTATCTCTTTCTCAGCAGCTGTGCTTTATCTTAATACCCCTTGTTCGCTCAGGGTTGAAGATGTTTTGCAGATCGTTTCGGAAAATCGCTGGCCGGAACTTGAGGACGATCTTGATTTAACATCTCTAGGCTTAGCTCTTGAACGTAATCTTGGATATCTTGGCAAATTATCTGGAGAGAAAACCTTTAATTACGGTTTGCAGGTTGTCAGGGTAGATCAGCTTCTTGCGGCTCAGCTTGAATTGCTTGAGTTTCTTGACCGTAAACCTGATCTGCCAGAGCTTGAAAATTTTCTTAAGCAAAAATTTAAACTCTTGGAATCGGTTTCGCAGAGTCACTTGCCCTGGCAAAAAGAGGAGAACCCGGTGCTTTTTACGGGCTACTATGTGCCGACCCTGCAAGGCTCCCGAAAAGCGGATGCGCGTTATCGTTATCCTCTCTATCAAAAACCGACCGATCTGGTGGTGGTTGATCTGGGGAAATTTGATCTCCGTCGCTATGTTCGTAAACTCTGGCCGTGGCTGGAAAAACTACCCTTTGGGCCGCGTCTTGATGAGCTTTACTTCCCCAAGTTGCGCGGGCGTTTGCTGAAGAGTGGAAAAATTGTCCCTTATCACACCCGGACTGAGCTCGATTATGAGGGAAAATTGCAGGGCTTAACCCTTGAATTGGTCTGGGTTGACGATGAGATCGATCGTTTTTTTCTCCAGATTCAGGGTTCGGGGCTGGTTCGCCTGGCTCAAGGTGGCACCATGATGGTTGGTTACGCAGCCACTAACGGGCACCCCTACCGCAGTATCGGGGGGTGGTTGATACGTCAGGGTTTAATGGAGAGGGCAGAGGTTTCGATGCCCTCGATTCGTGCCTGGATAAGGGATCATCCTGAAAGGAGTAAGGAGATTTTGCAGGTAAATCCCAGCTACGTTTTTTTTCGGGAATTGCCGACCCCTGAAGCCCTGGGTTGCTATAATGTGCCGATTACTGCGGGGCGTTCAATTGCCACGGATCGTAAAGTTTTTCCCGGTGGCGCCCTGGCTCTGATAAGCACGGAGTTGCCGGTTTTTTCTACGGACGCAGAAATTACGGGGTGGCGTTCTTTTAACCGTCTGGTGCTTAACCAGGATACCGGTGGGGCAATTAAGGGGCCGCATCGGGTCGACCTCTATTGTGGTGACGATAAACCAGCCGAGTTGACAGCCGGCGTCATGAAACAACCCGGACGGCTCTTCTTTTTTGTGCCGCGCTAAATTTAAGTATCTGATCAGCCTCGTTTAAGTAGTGGAAATCCCATCTTTTCTCTCTGTTTAAGGTGGTTAGTGGCCGAGAGTTTGGCCAAGTTGCGGACCTTGCCGATATAGTTGGTCCGTTCTGTAACCGAGATCGCACCCCGGGCATCAAGGAGATTGAAGACGTGAGAACATTTCAGACAACAGTCATACAGGGGCAGGACAAAATCTTTTTCGGCCAGGCGGGTGCCCTCTTTCTCAAACATATTAAAAAGGTTCAAGAGCATCTCGACATCGGCCTCTTCGAAGTTGTATCTTGACCACTCGACTTCGCTCTGGTGATGGACGTCACCGTAGAGCAGTTTATCGTTCCACTTGAGGTCGTAGACGTTGTCGACCCCCTGCAGATACATGGCGATACGCTCAATGCCATAGGTTATCTCACCTGAAATAGGTTTCAGATCAAAACCGCCGACCTGCTGGAAGTAGGTGAATTGAGTGATCTCCATACCGTCAAGCCAGACCTCCCAGCCCAGGCCCCAGGCCCCCAGAGTTGGGGATTCCCAATCATCTTCAACAAAACGGATATCGTGATCGAGAGGATCAATACCCAGAGATTTTAAACTGTCAAGATAAAGGTTCTGGATCTCAAGTGGTGAGGGTTTGAGGATGACCTGATATTGATAGTAGTGTTGCAGGCGGTTGGGATTTTCACCGTAACGACCGTCACTCGGTCGTCTCGAAGGTTCGACATAGGCGACACTGTAGGGTTCCGGTCCTAAAGCTCTTAAAAAGGTCGCTGGATTAAAGGTTCCAGCCCCGACTTCAAGATCGTAAGGTTGCTGAATGATGCAGCCGTGATCGGCCCAGTAGCGTTCCAGATTAAGAATAACATCCTGAAAATTCATGCTTTAACTCCGTGGTTAGATGGTCATAACTTTACAAGTACCACCCTCAAATTGTCTCGATGTGGGGACATGCCTCCAGACCGGGCTTTAGCCCGTGGCGGGCTGAGCCGTGTCCCCTTCGAAGTGGGCGAAGCAAAGTTCGTCGCCATTTGCTATGACTTTATTGAGGGTACCTGAATAGTTACAAGTTGTTATAATTCATTTTTTTATTGGTAATGTTAATTGTTTCTGGATCTTTGGCAACCGGCAGATCATTGTTGCTGTAACGTTCCAGGATCTTCAGACTTTTAAATTCGCAGCCACTGTGCCAGCGCAGGAGGGCGCGGCAGAGGCGAGCGCTTTCATGTTCAACCTGAGGCGTAAAGTTTAACTTGTTACGGAGCTCATTGTCAAGTCGATGAGCTTCGTTCAGCATATTAATAGTTCCCCGGCTTATGGTAAATGAGGCGGGATGACGGGGTTGGCAGGTTTCGCAGACAAGGCCGCCGGTTTGGGGTGAGAAATGAAAAAACCGGCCCTTATCAAGCTCTTTCCCGCAGTCAAGACAGCACGATAGTTGTGGTTTAAAGCCCAGTAAAGTAATAATTTGGAGTTCAAAAAGTCGAATTCGGCAGTTGAAGTTGCGGTTGTGCGGGACCGTTGTGAGAAAGGTGAAAATATCATTTAAAAGATTGAAAAAAGCTTTGTTAGCCTGACGTTCGGCACAGCAGCGATTGACTATTTCAAGGAAATAGCAGCCGCAGAAATAGCTACGTAAATCATCTTGAATCGCAAGGAATGGTTCAATTACCTGGCATTCGTCAATTCTGGTCAGGGCCAGAGGATTTTTAATGAAGCCGTTGAAGGAGACCAGAGAGAAGAGTTCGAGAGAGCCGGGAAAACGGCGGCGGCTGCGTTTTGCGCCTTTGCCGATGGCGCTGATTCTACCCCGCTCTTGCGTGAACAGGGTTATAATCAGATCGCTTTCACCAAAGTCAATCTTATTGATAATGAAGGCGTTGTCTTTGACGCGGGGCATTTATTGTTCCTAAAAAAAGTACTTCAGAAAGAGTGTGGCTGTACCCATATAGATGAGGATGCCGATAATATCATTGCTGGTTGTGACAAAAGGACCTGAGGCGATGGCCGGATCTATCTCAAGTTTCTGGAAAAAGGTCGGTGCGAAAGCGCCCATAGTTGCTGCCACCGTCATTGAGGCTGACATGGCGACAGCAACAACGACACCAACCATAGGCTCATGGTGCCATAGAAGGGCGATGATACCGACCGTCAGACCGCAGATGATGCCCATCAATATCCCGATGCGGGCTTCCCGCCAGATTACTTTGGCAATAGAGTCCATAGTTACGCGGCCGGTAGCCAGGCCGCGGACAATGATCAAAGAGGATTGGGTGCCGACATTACCACCCATGCCGGTAATGACTGGAATAAAAGTAACCAGAGTCAGGGTGGTCTGCAAAGTTGCTTTAAATAGCCACATGAAATAACCGGTAGCAATTCCGCCCATCAAGGTTATCAGAAGCCAGGGCAGACGGATCCGGGAGATTTTCCAGATGTTGTCAGCGTAGACAATTTCCATTGAGTCGGTACCCGCCATACGAAAGATATCTTCGGTGGCTTCCTGGCGGATAACGTCGATGATATCATCAACCGTAATGATTCCGACCAGAATATCACCTTCGTCAACAACCGGAATGGCAAGAATGTTATAGCGTTCAACCTGCTGGGCAACCAGCTCTTGGTCGGTGTGAATGTCGACCTTGACGACATTCGTACTCATAATCTCTTTTAACTGGGTTTCCGGTTGGGTGAGAATCAGTTTGCGTAAAGAGACGATACCGGTCAAACGGCCCATGGGGTCGGTGACATAGATATAGAAAACAGTTTCCGCTTCGTCGCCTCGGCGCCTAATAATATCAATAGCTTCAGTTGCGGTGGTTGCATCTCTGAGGGCAAAGAACTCAGTTGTCATGATGCGTCCGGCGCTGTCTTCAGGATAGCTTAAGAGGGTTTCAACATCCTGGGACTCGACGGCACCGAGTTGGTCGAGAATCTGCCGGGCGATTTCATCCGGCAGTTGCGCGATGATCTCGGCCCGGTCATCATCCGACATCTCCTTGAAGATCACTCTGGTCTGTTTTTCTGAAAGTGCTTGCACCAGAGGTATTGCGATCTCAATATCGAGTTCACTTAAGGTCTCGGCGGCTTTGGGGTTATCTTTGATCTGCTTGAAAAGGGTCAGACGCATCTCGGCGTCAAGTTCACGCATGACCAGAGAGATGTCGGCGGGGTAGAGCTTCTCTATGGCCTTCTGGATATTATGCCAGGCTTCACGCTGGAGAAGGCGTCGGATAGTGCCGGTCATCAGGTTTTGGCGGTTGGGAGTTTTGTGCATTGGGGTAAACTTCTATTTAAAAGGACGCTGGATTCAAAAATAAAGGATGCTTTGTTAAAGATGTAGCCATGCCAACTAGCAGAAAAACCCGCTTTTTACAAGTGTTTGTAATTTTTTATCTGATACGGGGGCCGTGCTCCGAGGTTGGGCGCGGCTTAGTGAAAATGTTCTTAGGTAGTTACGGAATCAGTTATGCGGCTGAGTAATTTGTCAAGTTTGAGATGAGCGGCAAGTTTTTCCCAGGCGTGAATCTCGGTAGGGTGCTTCCCGAGAAATGGGAACTCTCCAAAAACTGTGACCGGATCGAATTCGGAAAGCTGAGTTGTAAAGGTCTCCTCAGCCGTACCGGTGTTTGCGGTTATGTGGTTGGCTATGATTCCGACCGGCTCTAAATTTTCACGGCGTAGTCGGTCAAGGGTGAGCATGGTATGGTTGATAGCTCCTAAAGATGTACGACAGACGACCAGTACCGGAAGCTGCAGGTCTTTGATCAGGTCGATGACCAGATAGTTGGGGCAAAGTGGAGCCAAAAGTCCACCGGCTCCCTCAACCAGAGTAAGTTTGGAAGGTTTAATGCGAGCCCTGATGCACTCTTTGAGTTTTTTCTCCGGGAGATTGATCCCTTCTCGGCGGGCGGCCAGAAGGGGAGCCAGAGGTTCGCGAAAAGTAAAAGGGACTATTTCTTCCAGCGATTCAGATAGAGACCCGGCCCTTTTTACGAGAGCAGCATCAGACTCTTTTTCAAGATATTCACGGTTAATGATACCGCTCTCTACTGGCTTTACGTAGCTGAAATCGATATGGCGTTGCTGCAGGGCGTAAGCCAGGGTAGCCGCGACCATCGTTTTACCAACCCCGGTGTCCGTGCCGGTAATGAAAAGGCCTTTATTCAAGCTTGGCTCCCTTGTGGCAAAATCTAGGGATATAACCTGATTCTACGTAGTAAATAGGGATTTTGTCCCCAAAGTTTGTCCCTAAACTTTGGGGACAATTTTTGCTACAAACTACCGCGATTGGGGTCATTGCTGGTATAAGGTGCGTCAGCACCCCAGCTTTGACCCCGTTTATGAGGGCGAAGCGATGTCCGCCGCTGTTAGTTATAGCTTTAAGGTGGGTCGCTGAATAGTTATAGATTAACAATCTCAAGTTGAGGAAAGAAGTAGCCAATCTCTTCGCGAGCGGTCTCCGGAGCATCGGAACCATGTACGGCATTTTTTTCGATGTCGGTAGCAAAACGTTTACGCAGAGTGCCTTCAGCAGCTTCAGCCGGGTTGGTGGCGCCCATCAGCTCGCGGTTTTTACTGATCGCATTCTCGCCGCTCAAAATCATGATGACGGCCGGGCCTGAAGACATAAAATCGGTCAGGCTGTCAAAAAAAGGGCGCTCACTATGGACTGCATAGAAGCCTTGAGCTTCACGTTTACTCATATGAATCATTTTGAGAGCGGCGATTTTTAGGCCGTTGCTGGCAAAGCAATCGATGATCTGGCCAATAGCACCTTTAGCAACAGCATCAGGTTTGATCATTGATAAAGTTTGTTCAATCATACTATACTTCCTCTTAGAATTTTGTTAGGGTTGTCAGAATTGATGATTTGCGGTAGATTTTAAGTGTATATCAGATAGAAAATTCAAATGTCTCCTGAAGTCGGGGCTGATTTACGTTATCGCTTATTTTTTGTCAATCTTTTTTGGTCGTTATTGAGGTTTTCCAAGTTGGTGAGAGATGTTTAAGTTTTCCCTTGAAACAGTTCTGAAACATCGCCAGGTTCGTGAGGAGAACGCATCTATTGTGCTAACTGAAGTGACCGAAAGGTTGCAGCAGCTGCGTGATAATCTTAAGCGTCTCCAGGCTTTGCAAAAAGATGAGTTGAACTCCAGCCAGGTGGCTCTGGAGAGAGGTGTGCCAATTGCGGAGATGGAACTTTTTCGTTTCCGTGAGGTTAAAGTGATGCATGAGATCAGTGCGCTTGTTCATCTTGCCCAGGATACCGAGAAAGAGAGGTTGGAGAAAGAAGAGGAACTTCTCTCTCGGGTCAAGGATCGTCGACTGTTGGAGCGCTTGCGGGAAGATCATTTTCTGGCCTATAAACAAAAAAATGAAAAACTCGAACTGCGGAGTCTTGATGAAATTGCAGTTATCCGGGCTGCTCGCCTGAAAAAATAATCCCTTCTTAATTAGGGCTCGGCAATCTTTTCCTGGTCTGTTTTTTTCTTTTCTAAAAGAGTTGTTTTTTCCTGTTTCAGTTCTCGTCTAATTATTTTTGTGGAGCATATTTTTCTTCGCGATGCGAGCTATTATTGTTTAATTTAAAAGGGTTATATAGTTGTGACTGGTTTTTTAACAATAATACCAATGTCTGATGAGATATTGGTATTATTGTTGCAAATGTCTGCATGTAAACTCGAATCAGGGTCATTTTTTCCTGGTAAGATAAATTTTTAGAATGGTTGATTTGTGAAGATGAGAGAAATTTCGTTATCTACTGGTGGTTTTTGCCGAGTTGTTAAACAGCTGAGAGTTGTTTCTCTTTTGCTATCCTTTATCTTATTGTCAATGGTGACATCTTTACCTCTTCTAGCTGAAGAGTCGGGCCAGAATGAAAATTTACTCGATTTGGTGACTCTCTTAAAAGAGAAAGAGGCGGCCCTCGAAAGTCGCGAAGCCGCATTGGCTGAAAAAGAGATTCGTATAGAAATGTTGCAAAAGGAGTTACAGACTCAAGAACGTGAAATGTTGGAGATTCGGGTTTCAGCTGAAAAAACAATGGCTGATTTAAAGGCCTTGAAAGAAGAAGATCTAAGTCGTTTGGTTGAGGTCTATAGCGCTATGAAACCTGATGCTGCAGCACCTCTTTTAAGTGAGTTGAAGTTGAACTCGGCCGTGGAAGTAATACTGCGAATGCCAGTCAAGAAATCAGCTAAACTGTTGAGTGCGGTCGAATCTGAACGGGCGATAGCGATTTCCCGGGCGATAACGGAACTGAAATCAACCGAATGAAACTGGTACTGGATGATTGAAGTACTAACCAGAATTAATTTTTGGCAGATCTATAAGTTTACAAATGAGTTTTTCGATTAGTTGTTTGAGGTACGGTTGTGGGAAATATTGAAATGACAATTTTGGCTGTAGTGACTTCTGGGGATGCTTATAGCCGCGGAGAACTATCCCGTTCTAATGCACAAGACCAAGACGAAGGTGGCTTTGCCGAGGTTTTGGTGGGGCAACAGGAGAGCTTTGAAGTTGATTCGGAAAACGACAAAATCCCACCAGCCAAACAAAAACCTAAACAAACTGATAAAGTTGATCCTGTGGAGAGAAATCGGATAAATGCTGAGGGTTCCGAAGATGCTGATGTCGAAATAGAAGGAGATAATCTTTTTCAGGAAGTGCCTTTTCAGAAAGCATCAACTGAAGAGATATCTTTTGATGAAAAAGCATTTCGAGTAGTTGAGAGCGAAGGCAAGGAGGCTGAAAACCTTGATCGACAGTCTGGGTTCTCCGATTTGCTGGTAAAAAATGATGATTTGTTGGTGGAGGTTGAGGGACGTGATGATGGGGCTCAGGTTTCTTTTATAGGAGATTCAGTTGCCGGGGAAAATTCTGGGGTGGAAGGTGCCGCTGTGACTGATAATTTTATTCTGGAAAACAGTGATCCTGTTAAGGTCGACGAAACCCTGACATTAATTAATCCAGGTGCTAATAAAAACGATATCGGGAGTCTTGCAGGTAAAGTTGATACGTTGATGCAAAAGAGTGTGGGCTCAACTATTCCAAGTGATGAAGCGGGTTCCATATCACTGGCAGAAGATGGGGGCTTTGGGTTTCAATCAGTAGAGTCTGTGAAATCAGAGGCAAACAATGATTTAGAAGAAAATTTTGTGCAAGTCGATAACGAGCCAATAGCGCTCAAAGATAATCAAGAATCGGTTATTGTGACGGCAGCATCTGCCGATCTGAAGGTTGAAGGTGAGGCTCCCCGACAAGTAAAAGATGGTCATGAATCTCTGTTTGATATTCCACCTTCTAAGGAGAATATCTCGCAAAATGGCAGGGTTGCAGCAGAAATTTCTGAAGATGTTCAAATCCATATTAATAATGAGTCTGCTGTTGCAAAAGCCAAGTCGGAAAATAGTATTGTTCGACCTGGTCAAAGAGCGCGAGCTGCGGCACTTACAGGTGACGAAACAGGTGTAGTACATCTCCAGGGGAGAGCCCGGGAAAACCAATCCACTCTTACTTCGAATGATCAACAGCACCTGAAAGATTTTTCCGAGTTTAAGGCAGATGCCGGTGATGGTGAAAAGTTTTCATTTTCGGAAATAAGTAAAGAGACTTTTGCGGACCAAGTCACTTTGTCATCATCGCTTGAGTCAGTAATAAAAGAGAAGCATTCTTCTGATCATACTGTCTTGCAATTCGACGAGATGGCTGCAGTTCATCTGGAAGCAGGTAAAGATAGTCTGGTTAAAAATAGCTCTAATATTATTTCCACAAAGCCGTTACCCGTCAGTGATGAGAATCTCATGGAGCAGATACAATCGGGGCTGGCACGTCAAGCTAAAGGTCGACAGACGGTCACGATCAGGCTCTGGCCTGAAAGTATGGGTAAAGTTGATGTCAAACTGGTGTTGCGAGATCAGCAGATGTCGGCTACTTTTATGGTCGAACAATCCGATGTCAAAGATGCGATGTTGCGAAAAATTGATAGTTTGCGTGATGGCTTAAGTCTGCGCGGCATCGATGTTAAAGAGATCGATATTAAGGTGAGTCCAGCCAGATCAGGGGATGGTCCATCGGTGACGGTTGGTGATCAGCATCAGGATAGCGCAGATGTTTGGCAACAATATCATCAGAATGATTTTTCGCAGTCGAATCAGGGCTCGGGGAGGTCAGGCAGTGGTGAAAATGGAAGTAACGATTCTCTCTTATTATCTGACAATTTAGCTGAAGGTATCCCTTCAATAATGGATAGTGGTGCGGTTTCGGGATCTTTGCATATTACGGCTTAAGCATTTCAGAGTAAATTTATATTGAGGTATTAGCTATGACAATGTTCAATCCTACTGTTGGTATCGTAGAAGGTGCCACTTACAGTGATCCTTTTGCTGTTCCTGTAAAAAACAAGTCAGATGATGTCAATAAAGAGGAGTTTCTTCTTCTCTTAGTAGAGCAGCTTAAAAATCAAGATCCTCTGGAGCCCATGGATGGCACTGATTTTACAGCGCAACTGGCACAATTCAGTTCTCTGGAACAGCAGACCGCCATGAATGACAATCTGGCGCTCTTGCAGGATTATTCGGCGACTTTGAACCGTTTGAGCGCGCTTGATATGATTGGCAAAAAGGTTGAGTTTGATGGAGGTGGGGCCGGCTCAGCGACAATTAATGGCGATGGCCAGCCGATACCGTTAAATTTTGAACTTACCGATAGTGCACAAGAGGTTGTGTTTGATATATATAATGATGCCGGGGGGCGTGTGGCGACCTTGGAACTTGGTTACTATGATCTGGGTTCACAAAGTTACAACTGGAACGGCAAGGATGCCGATGGCAATGCCTTGGCCGAAGGGAACTATACTTTCGACGTGGTTGCCAGAGATGAATTGGGTCAGCTTGTGGGTACATCCGTAAATGGTAGTGGTGAAGTGCAGGGGGTTGAAACCGACCGCCAAAATGGAAATACTATGTTGGTGTTAATTGATGGTACTCGGGTTGGAATTGATCAGGTTATGGGTGTCAGTGCGGCGCTCTGAGGCCGCCAAATTTATCAATTTTTAAAATAATATAATCTCTAAAATAATTTATAAAGAAGGAGGCGGTTATGGCTCTTACATCTCTCTATGCCGGAATCAGCGGTTTGAATGTCAATAGTGATGCAATTTCTCTGATTGGTAACAATATCGCCAATAGTAATACGATTGGCTTTAAATCGGGGCGTATTCAGTTTAAGGATATTGTCAGTAGCAGTCTTGGTGGTGGTACGGCTGGTCAGATCGGCCGTGGAGCGACGACTGGTGGCATCAGTACCTTGTTTACCCAGAGTTCATTTGAGACAACCACCCGAGGCACTGATTTGGCGATTGATGGGGATGGTTTTTTCATCGTCGCCGATGGCGCTACCAATTTCTATACGAGAGCCGGAGATTTTATCTTTGATAAAGAAGGTCTTTTGGTTAATAGCAGTGATCTTGCGGTACAGGGTTGGAAAGTTGATGAAGATGGTCAGACGTCCGGTGACATCGGCGATATCAATGTCTCCGATGTCTCGTCGTCAAGTAAACCGACATCCAGTGTCAGTTTGGGAGCTAACCTTGATTCAACTGCTGAAACCAAGCTTGTTCTTAATGATTATAATAATCGTTTCGTCTTGAAGTTTGGTCCCGTTGGAGGTACCACGACCCCAACTTCTGTTGTAGTGTCGCTAATTAACGGTACTTACACAGGGGAGACTCTAGCCAATGAGATACAAGCTAAAATTCAGGATGATCCTATCTTTAAAGACGCGACTACTGGTGTCGCTTTACCTTCAGATTTTACCGTAACGTATAGTAAGGTAACCGGTAAATTTACATTTACCAATAACACCGGTAATCCGGTTGCTCTAGACGTGACCACTGATTCAAATTTCGGTCCAGATACCGATATGTCGATGAGAGAAGTACTCGGTCTTGAGATAAAAGATCGTGACACTACTTTAGCTGGGGTTGACAATATTGCGATTGCTAATGGAACTAATTTTATTTCTGATGTCCTTCCTAGGCTTAGCGATAAACTTTTTTATGTCAATAATAATAACAATACAATAATTTTCAATATTGGTGCAATAGAGTATCAAGCCAATATTGCGGTGCAGGCCGATCCTTACACATCCCTTTTTACCAGGGATATAGTAGCTCCGAACGCAAAAGTGCCAGCCGCAGATTCCATGGCTATAGCATTGGCTGCGGCAATGAACGGAGCAACTCAGACCAGTGATGGGGTAACAGCATTGGTGGATCCTGCGATGTTTTCAGTTGATTATGATGATGAAAGCGGAAAATTTACGATAATTGCTGGTTCAACTACGGTTTTTGACGAGGTTCGTTTTAAATGGGGAGATGAGCGGACATCAGCTGAGCAGTTGGTGGGTTTTGCTAGTGAATATGATCCCAATAATACGAAGACAGTAACCAGTTTTACAATTACAGGTAATGTTGTTGGAACTAGTGGGAGCGTTGAGAGCGTGTTTTCGCCAAATACGGTTTTTGACCCCACTGCTGCAACCTATTCTACTGCCATGAATGTCTATGATACCTTGGGCTCACCCCATACGGTGACGGTTTATTTCAAGAAACAGGGGAGTAATCAGTGGGAATGGCATGCTGTGATGAATAGTTCCAGTCTCGATAACGGGATTCCCAGTGATGATGGCAGTGACCGTCTTATGGAGGTAGGTTCCGGTGGGACTCTTGAGTTTAATTCGAATGGCTCTTTAAAAAGTGAATCCGGCCATAATGATGTCTACTTCAATTTTGCCGGGGGGGCAACCCTAATGCAGGAGATCGATGTCAACTTTGGAGATAGTACCATTGAAGGTGGGAGTGGTCTTGACGGAACGACCCAGTATGCTGACTCTTCCGCTACCTTCTCTCAAACCCAGGACGGTTTTCCGGCCGGTTCGCTCTCAGGGGTGAATATTTCTTCAGATGGTTTAATCTCAGGTATTTTCTCCAATGGTGAGATAAAGGCCTTAGCCCGGCTCGCTTTGGCCATGTTTAACAGTCCATGGGGGTTAGAGAAGAAGGGCGATAACGTCTGGGCCGAAACCATTGCTTCCGGGAATGTCAGTGTCGGATTGCCGGGCTCCGCCGGACGCGGAACCATTGCTTCCAACTCACTGGAACAGTCTAACGTCGATATTGCAACCGAATTTGTCAAAATGATTGCCGCTCAACGCGCCTTCCAGGCCAACGCCAAGATGATAACCACCAGCGATGAACTGCTCAATGAAGTAGTTAACTTGAAGCGGTAAAGGGTGAGTGGGTAAGTGGTTGTTTGCGGATAATGCTTAAAGATAACGCTTGTATGATACTGATTCTGAGGGCAAAGTTAAATATTCAGATGCTAGGCGAGCAACGCCTGAGGAGCGAGGCGTACATTAAGTACGCCGTAGTTGACGAAGGTGTTGCTCAACGACGCAGATGGATGTTGAACTTTGTCCTTAGATTATAATTTTCTAAAGGGGGTAGATTTAAGGTCTACCCCCTTTACTTTTTTTGAGGCTTTGACTAGGTTAGCTTGCGAGGTTCGTTAAAAAAGGCTTGATAAACAAAAGCCGGATAAGGGCTTTGGAGGTTTCTCGGATGAAAGTACTGGTGGTTGAAGATGAACAGAAAGTTGCCAATTTCTTGCAGAAAGGTCTCAAGGAAGAGCAATATGTCGTTGACGTTGCCTACGACGGTCTTGAAGGGGAGAGTCTGGCCCTAGAGAATGAGTATGACTTGATTCTTCTTGATGTGATGTTGCCGGGAAAAGATGGGGTTTTGATCCTTGAATCTCTGCGGGCTCGTAAAGTAGAGACCCCGGTTATCATGTTGACAGCCAAGGATATGGTGGTCGATAAACTCAAAGGTTTTGAAGCGGGTTGTGATGATTATATCCCTAAACCCTTCTCTTTCGAGGAATTGCTGGCTCGTATTCGAGCCGTTTTACGCCGGCGTAGTGGGGCCAGTAGTAATGTTCTCAACTTTGCGGACCTGACTCTTGACCTGATCTCGCATAAGGTGATTCGCGGGGGCAAAGAGATTGAACTTACAGCCAAAGAGTATTCCTTGATGGAGTATTTAATGCGCAATCCAAACCGGGTTTTAACGCGTACCATGATCACCCAGCACGTATGGGACTATAATTTTGACAGTTTTACTAATGTTATCGATGTTTATGTCAATTATCTGCGTAATAAAGTTGATCGCGGCTTTCCGCAGAAGTTGATCCATACGGTTCGCGGGGTTGGTTATATTCTGAAAGAGGGCGGAAAGAAGTGAGGCCAGTTAGTATCCGAGTCAAACTGACGGCTTGGTATGTGTTGGTTTTCGGTGTGGTGCTGGCCTGCTTTTGCATCAGTATTTATGTCATGATGGAGAGTAAGCTTCTCCACTCGGTTGATCGTCGTTTACAGACTATGGCCGAGCTTATCTCTAAGACTGAGCTTTGCGCTGTCCCCAACTTTTTGCCACCCGATTTTGAGCGCCGCCTGAACCGGATTTTTGGTACCCGTCCGGTTGGTAAATTTGTTCGGGTGCTTGATCTCTCCGGCGAGATCGGTTCGCGTACTGATAATCTTGAAGATGACAAGATTCCAGTCAATAAGGATCTTGTCCGGGAGGTTGTCGCCACTGGCGAAGTTCTCTATGAGACCCAGTATCCGCTGGGCCCCAAAATGCCGATCCGTTTTATCAATTTTCCGGTAAAAAGTTTTAAGGGCAATAAGGTGCGCGGGGTTGTGCAAGTGGGAACTTCACTTGAATTTGTTCGCGAGTCGATGAGCAACCTGGTGGTTGTTTTTTTAATTTTGGTGCCCAGTCTACTCTTTGTTGCAGGTGTCGTTGGTCTCTTTCTGGCTGGTAAAGCCTTAAAGCCGATTCGGGAGATTGCCCGAACCACTCGCCATATCACGGTTAATAATCTTGAAGAGCGGATTACGGTACCGGTGGCCCGCGATGATGTCGGGCAGTTGGCAGCGACTATCAATGGCATGCTGGATCGCCTCTCACTCTCATTTCAGAAAATTACCCAATTTACAGCTGACGCTTCACATGAACTTAGAACACCGTTGACGATAATGCGGGGTGAGCTTGAAATTGCTCTGCGCGGCGAGCGCTCAGTTGAAGATTATCTTGAAACTTTAGGGAGTAGTCTCGAAGAGGTTGAGCGCATGTCTAAGATTGTCAATGATCTGCTACTGCTTTCAAAAAGTGATATGGGCCAAGAGGTGTTACACTGTGATCTGGTTGATTTGCGGGTTTTGTTGACCAATCTTCTTTCTCATTTCAAGATTCTTGCCGATGAACAGCAGATTCAGTTAGGCAGCACTTTGGCTGAGGTTGAAACGGTTTTTGGTGATCAACTTAGATTGCGGCAACTATTAGTTAATCTTTTGACCAATGCGATTCGCTACACTCCGGTCGGCGGTAAGATTAATCTTACCCTGAAAGGTTGCGATGGTGGTGTTGAAATTGCGATTGCCGATACCGGGATTGGGATTCCGGCTGAAGATATTCCGCGTATCTTTGATCGTTTTTATCGTGCCGATAAGGCTCGTAGCCGGCAATATGGTGGTAGTGGCTTAGGTTTGAGTATTGTTAAATGGATTGTCGATGCTCATCAAGGGACGATTAAGGTTGATAGTGTGGTTGGTGAAGGTAGCGTTTTCCGGGTTGTGCTGCCAGCGGGTAGAGAAACGGAGAAGATAGAAATTAAGGAAAAAATAATTTCTATCTAATGCTTATATAATTTTCACCTGTTATATTGATTTTAAAGAAGCTCCTTTTCTTCCTTGTTGGCGGCTGACCCCTGACCCCTCCTTGTTTGATTTGCTTAGTTTAAAGTAAATTTTGGGATCAGCCAACCACCTCTTAACCATCAGGTTGGTTGAGGGGTGGTTTTTTTTGCATTATTCCATTTTAATAGATGGCTTTAATTTAACTTTTAAAGGTTATGGCGGAGGTCTGAAATGATTGCTTGGCGACAGAACTATTTTTCACGTTTTTTTCTGGTAGGTCTTTTTGCAGCCTTGTTATTGGTTTTGGTTAACCCGATTAATGCGGCGCCCTTGCTGCCTTCATTTGCACCCTTGGTGGCCGAATTGACTCCGGCGGTTGTCAATATCAATACCGAAAAGCGCGTCGCCTCTCGGGGTGGGCGGGGGTTTGATTTCCCAAGGCATGGTTCCCGGGATTCATTTGAGGATTTCTTCGGTCGTTTTTTTGACCAGTTTGATCAATCGCGCCGCTCTCAGCGTCCTTTGAAAAGTCTTGGTTCCGGTTTTATTATCAGTAAGGATGGTTATATCCTGACCAATAATCATGTGGTTGAAGATGCCGATGATATCAAAGTAACGCTCTCGGATAAAAAAGCTTATGCAGCACGTTTGGTTGGTCGCGATGAGAAAACCGATCTTGCCGTTTTGAAGATTGATGCCGATCATGATCTGCCCGCCGTCAAGCTGGGCGACTCGGATGAACTTGAAGTTGGTGACTGGTTGATTGCTATTGGTAACCCTTTCGGCCTCGCCCGGACGGTAACTGCCGGTATTGTCAGCGCCCGTGGCCGGGTTATCGGATCAGGTCCCTATGATGATTTTATTCAGACTGATGCCTCAATAAATCCCGGCAACAGTGGGGGGCCGCTTTTTAATGCCGAAGGTAAAGTTGTCGGCATCAATACTGCAATTGTCGCCAGCGGCCAGGGTATAGGTTTTGCAATTCCGATTAATATGGCTAAAGACCTGCTCCCTCAACTGAAAACCGGTAAGGTTTCGCGTGGTCGTCTTGGAGTTCATATCCAGGAGGTGACGGCGGAGTTGGCAGCCTCTTTTGGCCTTGAAGAAAAACATGGAGCGGTGGTTTCTGAAGTTATTGATGAGAGCCCCGCGGCTCGTGCCGGTTTGCAGGTTGGTGATATTATCCTGGCGGTTGATGGCGAAAAAGTTGAAGAAATGCGACGTTTGCCGGGGATGGTTGCGGCCAAAAAACCGGGTACTAAGGTCAGATTGAAAGTTTTACGTATGGGCAAGGTCTTGAAAATAGGTGTCGTGCTGGATGATCTTGAAGGAGAAAATGGCGAAGATTATGTCCTCTCCTCCGATGGTCGCTTAGAGGATTTGGGTCTGACTGTACGTCAACTGACTCCTGAAATAGCTACTCGTTACCGTCTCTCACTTGATCAAGGGGTAGTTATCAGTCGTCTCGACTCTGATGGTCGGGCCGCAGATGCCGGTCTGCAAGTTGCTGATGTCGTGTTGATGGTTAATAACGCATCGGTTACAACGGTTAAAGATTTCAAGGCCGCCCTGCAGCAGGGTAAAGCTCAACCCTATATTCGTTTTCTGGTACAGCGCCAGCAGAGTCGCCTCTTCGTTGTTGTTAAGTTGGGAGATTAGTTGATGGTTATAGAGGATGATTTGTGGTGTTCTCTGACTTGTACGCCCCTGCCGGGTTCTGCAGTGAGATCGCAATTGGAGGATATCTTGTATTCTGCCGGATGTGGTGGTGTCTGGGATCATGCTTCTGAGAATGATCTGGATGAGGTTTTTTCTGAAAATTTAGAAACATCTCTTCTGACGGCCTATTTCCCGCTAAAAATGCAGCCTCTGTTGTCGTCACTGGCCCAGCAAATTGAGGCTCAGAAGTTGGTTTCTGAGTTGTCTCAAGTTCAAGCTGTTGAAAACGAGGATTGGCTAGATGGCTGGCGGAAAAATTTTACTCTGACCCCATTAACCGAGAAAACTTTGATTGTTCCTTCTTGGCAGGAGTTGCCCGAGGGTGAGACCCGGCTTGGAATCAAAATCTATCCCGGTCAGGGATTTGGTACTGGAACCCATGAAACCACTTGTCTCGCAGCGCTCGCTCTGGAAGATGAGCTGTTGTTGGATAAGTCTGATTTTGTCAGTGTTCTCGATGTTGGTACCGGTAGTGGCATCCTTGCTGTTTTGGCGGCCAAAAGAGGAGCTGCCCGCGTTCTAGCCCTTGATATTGATGATGAGGCTTTAGCTAATGCCCGGGAAAATTGTGAGCATAACTTGGTCTGCGATCAGGTTTTACTTGAAAATCGCCCATTAACTGAAGTGCGAGAGGAGTTTACTCTGATTGTCGCCAATATTATTGTTCCTGTACTTTTGCAGTTGGCCCCTGAATTTCCGCGTCTTCTGAAACCCGGTGGCCGTCTTATTCTCTCCGGAATTCTTGTTGAACAGGTTCCTCAGGTGAAAAAAGTTTACACTGATCTCGGTTTTCTTGTCAAACCAGCAGAATGTATTGGCGAGTGGTCGGGATTTGTGTGTGTGAAGAGATCAGCCTAGTTTTTTTCTTTTAGTTGTTTTTTGCGGTTGACAAGGGTGTGAATTTAAGTTAAAAGACGCCTCCGTTTCGCGCTGGAGATAATTTCCTTGCTCGATCTGGAATATGCGTCCCCATCGTCTAGCCTGGCCCAGGACACCGCCCTTTCACGGCGGCGACAGGGGTTCAAATCCCCTTGGGGACGCCAACAAATTCAACCACTTAGATGGCCATCATTAACTCTTGCGGGGTTCTGGTGGTTGTCAGGTGGTTTTTTTGTTTCAGTCCGGGTAAAGCTTTTAATGCTGGCCGGACTGAATCAAGCCTTTTAATGTACCTTTCTGTAGTTGATAAGTTCTTGTGCCTCAAGATAGTCTGGATGTCTATCATCGGCGTTCCAGCTTTAGCTAGAATGCTTGCTGTGAGATACCTTATACCATGAAGACCGAAATGTCTGACTTGGGCTCTTGTGCATAAGTATTTCAGCCAATGACGCCGTTGACTATACGGGTAGCCTGATTCAAGATCAGTAAAAACCCATTTTTTATCAGTTTCTGTACGACTATGGGTAGCTAAAGAATTTTTCAGGTTGTCAGTCATTGGCAACCATGCCTCTTTCCAGGAACCATCTTTCGTCTTACGTGTGTAAAGCCTGATCCTGTCCTTCTCGAAGTCCACATCATCCCACGTCAATCTAAACAACTCCGATTTTCTCGCTGCTAAATGCAAATATGCAAGCAGCATCGTAGCATCTTGATCGGTCCAGGCTTGATCATACACCATCCAAAAATCTTTTTCAGTTGGTACATGGCGTGGGCTTCGCTCCTCGGAAAAAAGTATTTTTCGGGGTCCCAAGCGCACTCCGCCTAATTCAAGGTAATAGCGGCGAACAGTGCGGACGTCAAGGTTTAACTTGATCGCGAGTTCTTTGGGACTTAAAGGTTTTTCTATCGTCTTTTTTTGCTCTGATGTAAGATGTTTGGGACACTATGTGTGATGCCAGATATCCCAACAACTGCCCAAAATTAATTTTTGTAAAAATCGTTGACAGCTTTTTCCAGTTGGAGCATAAAGTGCAAGTTTACGAGGTATTGATTTTCTGCAGATTGCTGAAACTTGGTGTAATCAAGTGAGAGTTTTTTTACGAAATCATCATAATTAGAACTTGACAATTGTCAGCAATAATAGTACTCGATAGTTGTGTGGCAATAATTACTATACATATATACTAAGATATGTTGTCCGTATTGAATCTACTAAGTCGAAAACCCTGAGACCCAGGGCAATCGCTTCACATCCTTCAGCCCGGCACTACCCTGTGAAATTGGTTAGCAGCAAGTCTTTTTGCTTCGCATAAGCAAAAAATTTGGTTTTAAGGGAAAATACGGATAACCATAATCGAGCTTCTTCAGACAAAAAAGGCTTCAAAATGCCCCCCCTAGTAAATAATTTCCGGTCAACTCCGAAAACCCCAAAACGAGAGGTATGAAAAATGCGGGACTTCGAATTAAATAAATCTGAACTCTCTATAATTGATAAGATTGTAGAGAACGGCAGTGGAGATTCTGACAATCTAATAAAAATTTTACAGGAAATTCAACTAAAGCTTGGTTATGTTCCAAAGCAGGCTCAAAGAATGGTTGCTGAGAAATTGCAGATAGCTGTCAGCAGGATATACGGAGTTGTAACTTTTTATAATTTTTTTAGATTGAACCCGCCAGGCAAACACAGCATAAACGTGTGTTTGGGAACAGCCTGCTATGTAAGGGGCGGTAAGGCAATTTTAAATACGATAAAAAAAGTTTATAATATAGAGCCCGGCCAAACCACGCCTGACAGAGAGTTCTCACTCGAAACCGTCAGATGTCTGGGTTGTTGCGCACTCGCCCCGGTCATGGCGATTGATGGCAACACTTATGCACGTAATAATCCCGCCAAAACACGAGAAATACTGAGACAAATTACATAATGAGGTTAAAGATGAATATTGAAGAGCTAAAAAAAATTAAGGCCCAGTTCAGACCCAAACTGGAAAACAGACTGGATTCACGTCCTTTAGAAAAAAACGATGACAGAAAAATCAGCATCATGGTGTGCAGGGGAAGCGGCTGCATTGCCTCGGCCGGGAAAACAAACCCCTATGAGGCTTTTGTCAATGCTCTGGAGAAATACAATCTCCAGGAAAAAGTGGAAGTTGTGCGAACCGGTTGTCATGGACTTTGTGAACAGGGACCTATAGCGGTTATTCATCCGGGAGCAACTCTTTACACCAACCTTCAGGCCGGTGATGTTGAAGAAATCGTACAGAAGCACGTAATTAAAAAGGAATTTGTTGAACGACTGTTGTATTGGGACCCGGTCAAGAAAAAACATATCAGCTCGATGGATAACATCAACTTTTACAATAAACAGACTCGCCGAATCCTTTATAATAATGGTTTGATCGATCCGATGATAATTGAAGAGTATATTGCCAACGACGGTTATTTTGCTCTGGCAAAGACCCTTGAAATGGATAGACTCGCAGTTATCGAAGAAGTGAAAAAGTCAGAGCTGAAAGGACGAGGAGGCGCGGGTTTTCCGACAGGCTTAAAATGGGAATTTGCCTGTAAAGCAAAAGGTGATCAAAAATACATGGTTTGCAATGCGGACGAAGGCGATCCCGGCGCATACATGAACCGGTCCGAACTCGAAGGCAATCCTCATGCCGTGCTCGAAGGAATGGTGATTGGCGCTTATGCCATCGGCGCAACCAAAGGCTATATCTATGTCAGGGCGGAATATCCCCTGGCAATTGAAACTCTCGAAAATGCCATCGCCCAGGCTAGAGAACGTGGACTGTTGGGAAAAAATATTTTAGGCACATCATTTGATTTTGATATCGAAATTTTCTTAGGTTCCGGCGCTTTTGTCTGTGGCGAGGAAACTGCCCTGCTCGCATCAATTGAACAAAAACGTGGTAATCCCAGACCAAAACCACCTTTTCCCGCAAACGAAGGCCTGTTTGGAAAACCCACGATTTTAAATAATGTCGGCACGTTATGCAACATTCCTTTGATTATGCAAAAAGGTGCCGACTGGTGGAGCAGCATCGGTACGGAATCAACCAAAGGCACGAAAGTATTCTCCTTGACAGGAAACATCAACAACAGCGGTTTGATTGAAGTCCCTATGGGAATCAGCCTGGGTGAAATTGTTTTTGATATCGGCGGCGGAGTTCCAAACGGCAAAAAATTCAAAGCGGCTCAGCTGGGAGGCCCCTCGGGGGGCTGTGTTCCCGCCCAATATTTAAATCTGCCCATTGATTATGAATCTTTGAAAGGTATTGGCTGTATAATGGGTTCCGGCGCACTTGTCGTTCTTGATGAAGATACATGCATGGTTGATACGGCAAAGTTTTTTCTGGAATTTGACCGGGATGAATCCTGCGGACAATGCCTGCCCTGCAGGCGCGGGCTTCCTTTAATGGTAGATATTCTGGAGGGAATCACCGAAGGCCGGGGCAAACTGGAAGATCTTGACACCCTGCAAAACCTTGCCGAGGGAGTTGCCAAAACTTCTCTTTGCGCCCTGGGACAAACTGCGGCAAGCCCGACTTTAAGTACCATTCAGCATTTTAGAGATGAATATGAAGCACATATCATTGACAAGAAATGTCCAGCCGGGGTCTGCGCAGTCTTTTTTAAGAGCAAATGTCAAAACGCCTGCCCCATCAGTCAGGACATTCCAACCTACCTGGCACTTGCTAAAGAAGATCGGATGGAAGAGTCCTACAAGGTTATCAAACAAACAAACCCCATTCCCCTGGTTTTGGGCAGAGTCTGTCATAACCCCTGTGAATACAAATGCGAAAGACAAAAATTAGACGAAGCTTTGTCAGTCCGTCATGTGAAAAGATTTGTGGCCGATTTTGCTTATGAAAATAATTTTGAATACCGGCCGCCCCAAAAACCGGAAAAACCTGAAAAGGTCGCGATTGTGGGATCCGGCCCGGCCGGATTGTCCGCCGCATACGATCTTGCGATTGAAGGCTACAAAACTACGATTTTTGAAGCCCTGCCAACGGCAGGCGGTATGCTTGCCGTTGGAATTCCAGAATATAGACTCCCGCGAAAGGTGCTGAACTACGACATTGAGCAGATAAAGAAAATGGGCGTTGAGATTAAACTAAACACAAAGATTGACAGTATTGACAAGTTGCTTGATGATGGTTTTAAGGCTGTATTTCTTGCCATTGGCGCTCACGGCGAAAGAAAAATGAATATCCCTGGTGAAGATTTAAAGGGTGTCTGTTTGGGCATGGATTTTTTGAAAAATTTGAACTTGGGAGAAAAAGTTGACATCGGGAAAAAAGTCGTGGTCATCGGTGGCGGCAACAGCGCCATGGACTGCGCAAGAGTTGCAAAACGAATGGGCGCTGATTCAGTGACGGTGGTTTACAGAAGAGAAGAAAAAGATATGCCCGCCATAAAAGAAGAAATTGAAGCTGCCCAAAAAGAGGGAATCACTTTTGAGTGTCTCAGTCTACCGGTTGAAATAATTGGCAACGGCTGCGTTGAAAAAGTAAAATGTGAACGTATGACATTTGACAACTTTGATGCGAGCTGCCGAAAAATAACCTGCCCAATCAAAGGTTCAGAATACACTATTGATGCTGACATGGTAATTGAGTCAATAGGACAATTTCCACAAAGCAGCTGGATTTCTGAAAGCAAGGTAGAAATAGCCGAAAATAAAAGAATTATTGCTGACAAAAGAACCCTGGTAACAGGTCGGGAAGGCATCTTTGCCGGAGGCGACGCTTTTTCCGGCCCCCGTACGGTTTGCGAAGCTGTGGCTGAAGGACAAAGGGCGGCTTTCTCGATAAACCAGTATTTGCAAAAACTGCCTTTATCAGAAGTAATGAACCGGCAAGACCCTGAAAAATATTTGGTTCCCTTTGCTTCCGAAGAAGAACCGCAGGAAAAAGCAAGGGTGGCGATCACTGAAAAGGATCCCGGCACAGCATGTAAATGCTTTGATGAAATAGCATGTGATTACTCAAAACAGGAAGCCTTGGAAGAAGCTGGAAGATGTCTCAGATGCGATGCGTGGGAGTCATAGGAGAAAAATAAAATGGGTAAAATGGTAAATATTACAATCAATGGAAAAACCTGCCAGGCTGAAGATGGCGGGGTGTTATTAGACCAATGTGAAGCCAACGGCTTTCCAATTCCGCATCTATGCCATAAAAAAGGGTTGAGTCCCACAGGCGTGTGCCGACTTTGTCTTGTCAAAGTAAAAGGCCTGCGAGGGATTGTTCCGTCCTGTTGCACAACGGTTTCAGAAGGCATGGACGTGGTTACGAACGACGAGGAAATAAACGCCCTGCGCCGCCTGAACCTGGAGATGCTTCTTTCGGAAAATGAGCATAACTGCCTGACCTGCGAAAGTAACGGCAATTGCGAACTTCAAGACCTGGTCTATCAATTTGGAATTGAGAGCATTCGCTTTCCGATAAATAAAGAAAAAAAGCCGCTGGATGAATCAAGTTATACTATCATAAGAGATCCCAACAAATGTATTCTTTGCGGAAGATGTGTCAGGGCCTGTAATGAAATAGCCGGTAGAAATATTTGGGAGTTTTCAGAACGAGGCCCCAAGCTTGCCATCAGTGCGGGTTTGGATGAACCTTTGAAATGGACTGACTGCACATCCTGCGGGGCCTGCATTCAAGCTTGTCCGACCGGTGCCCTCATTGAAAAACCGGCACGTTTCCAGGGCCGGAACTGGGAATTTAAAAAGGTCAGAACAACCTGTGCCCACTGCGGCGGCGGCTGTCAGATAGAGCTTTGGACAAAAGATAACAAAATAGTAAAAGTTTACGGGGTTGAAGACGAAAACACCGTAAACAAAGGACATCTCTGTGTAAAGGGGCGTTTTGGCATGGACTTTGTCAACAGCCCCGACCGCTTGACCACTCCCCTGATTAAAAGAAATGGAAAATTTGAACAAGCAACCTGGGATGAAGCCCTTGATTTGACAGCTTCGAAATTCAAAGAAATAAAAGAAAAATACGGTAGCGATGCTTTGGGAGCGGTGGCTTCATCCAAAACCACTACCGAAGAATGCTATTTATCTCAAAAATTTGTTCGCACCTGTTTTGGAACGAACAACATTGATTTCTGTGTACGTTTTTGTCATTCACCAACAGCGGTGGGGCTGACCCGTGCCTTTGGCGCCGGCGCCATGACTAATCCTCTGAATGTCGCTGAAGATACCGATGTTTTGCTTGTTACAGGGCTTAATCTTACGGAAAATTATCCGGTGGGCGCGGACCGGATAGAACATCTTGCAAGATCAAACAAACTAAAACTGATCTTCGCTGAACCAAGAAAGCTTAAAATGGTTGAATCTGCGGATATTTGGCTGAGACCTAATATTGGCAGCGATGTTGCCTGGCTTAACGGCCTCATGAATGTAATCATCAATGAAGATCTTTATGATCACGAATTTGTTAAAAACCGAACCGAGAAATTTGAAGAGTTAAAAAAGGTCGTTTCAAAATATACGCCGGCAAAAGTAGAAGAAATTTCCGGGATTCCTAAAGAAAAAATAATTGAAGCGGCAAGACTTTATGCCAAAGCAAACAAAGCCGCCATCATGTATGGCATGGGAGTCACTCAACATAGTCATGGTACAAACAATGTTTCATCTATTTGTAATCTGGCTCTTTTGACAGGAAATCTTGGCCGGGAAGGCGTCGGCGTAAACCCCATAGCAAAACAAAACAACGGAAACGGCGCCGGCGATATGGGCTGTGTACCAAACGCTTATCCTGGGGCTCAGCCGGTGAACAATCCTGACATAAATAAAAAATTTGAAAAAGCTTGGGGAGTAAAACTTTCCGAACAACCCGGCAAAACCATGTCTGACATGCTGATCAAAAAAGGAAACATAAAAGGGCTTTATGTGGCGGGTGGCAACCCCATGCGCAGCGGACCCAATTTAAACAACATAAAAGAAGTATTTGATGACATGGATTTTATAGTTGTTCAGGATATTTTTATGAGCCCCACAGCAGAAATCGCTGATGTTGTTTTACCAGCCTCAAGTTTTGCCGAAAAGGACGGCACCTTTGTAAACGGCGCCCGCTTGGTGCAGCGTGTCCGAAAAGCGCTTGAACCCATAGGAGAAAGCAAACCGGACTGGCAAATAATCTGTGAGCTTAGTAAACGCATGGGCTATGAAATGAACTATAATCATCCAAACGAAATCATGGATGAAATTTCTTCATTAACGCCTCCCTATGGCGGCATTTCTTATACACGCCTGGAAAAAGGTGCACTTCAATGCCCCTGCCCCAATGAAAATCACCCAGGTACCCCAAATTTATGGACGGAAAAATTCAACACAAAATCCGGCAAAGGCCAGTTCTTTCCAGCAACCTATGAACAACCGGCGGAAATGACCGATGCTGAGTATCCTTTTATTTTTACCACAGGCAAGTCAATCTGCCACATGCACACTGGGTCTTACACCCAGCAGTCAAAAACACTTTCAAGCTTGTCACCGCATGATATTCTGGAGATAAATCCCGTAGACGGTGAAAAACTTGGCTTGAAAGATGGAGACCTGGCAAAAATCAGCTCCCGCAGAGGAGAAATTAAACTGCCGGTAAAACTTATCGACAGTGTTGCAGAGGGAACTGTCTTTACTACATTCTACTCCGTTGACACGGCGGTTAATCTTTTGACAAATGATGAGTTAGACCCCCTTGCAAAAGTCCCGGAATTGAAGATTTGTGCCGTCAAGATTGAGAATGGTTAATTTTAACCCGGATTTGATGCACTCGTAAAAAGTCAGGGTCTTAAAATAACCCCCCCCGGTGATTTGATAACGATATTTTCCCTATAATCTGAAGAAAATATTCCGATTGCCGCTAAAATGTAGACAATTAGTTCTTTGACAGTGTCTAAAGACCAGTTTTGAGGCCATTTTTTAGGTAAGAATCGGGGCAGCCCCTTTCATTTGCTCTCTGATTGACAACGGTTTATCAGTCGTGGGCTGGCTCTGGCGGTGGGAATCATGCGGGTCCATCACGGAGCCCTTAAAGTCGGAAGCAGCCCAGGTGAAGGTACAACGGTTAGAATTATTCTGCCAGCTGTCGAATTATTTCAAGAACAATCTGATACTCATGAAGAGAATAAGAAAGGGTAACGCTAGAATTTGAATTGATATTGCCCTAAAACACATTAGGAAACTGTATACCATTGAAAAAGAAGCCAAAGATCTGACAGCTGAAGAGCGTTTTCAACTATGCCAGGAAAAAGCCAAGCCTGTTCTCGACAAATTTGGCCTCTGGTTGCGTGAAACCTATCCTAAAACACCGCCCAAAGGTGAATTGGGTAAGGCCATTTACTACTCTTTACAACAATGGCAACGGCAGAATGTCTATCTCGAAGATGGTCGACTTCGACCAGACAACAACCTTGCGGAAAATGCCATCCGACCGTTCGTGATCGGACGAAAAAATTGGCTATTTTCAGGCTCCCCGGCCGGAGCCCACGCCAGTGCCACATTGTATTCTCTGGTCGAAACTGCAAAATTAAACAAGCTTGAGCCCTATACATATATGCGTTACCTGCTGGAAAAGATCCCAGTTACTAACGATGAAAATTTCAAAGAGCTACTACCCACGAGAATTACGCAGGAACAAATTGATAATTTTTTTGCCGAAGCTTAGGCCGCGCACCGAAGGTGTGGTTTACTGAACGCTTACTATTTCGCTACCGTTTCAATGGTTTGGGAAAGAATGTTTTTTAACGGCTCACTGCAAATACATATTCCAACGATACTGATGGTAGTAGCGGGTTAGTTAGTTCCGCAGATATTAACCCTACTCCAGCCGGGCTAAATTTTATCAATAATGTAGATTTCAGTTATGGGTTGTTTCTTGACTTGCCTGAACCACAAAGTGGCAATCTCTATGTTGTAAGGTTTGTGGTTAAGGCAAAAATAGAAAATGTCAGACATTTCAAAGCTATTGAAATCAAGTGAGAAGATTAGGATCTTAGTCAAATTAAATATAGCAATGAGGTTGCCTTAGTATTGCAGTCAACAATTCCCATCATCTTTATCCAAGATGAGAGCCGCCGGTCAAAACCGATAAAGTGTAGTGAATGAAGGAACTCGGGTTACAGTAAAAATCGACATAATGTTCTATGATGGTCAGGATTCGGAAATATTGTGTTGTGAACGTTTGGTTCGGATTGGTACTTTTGAATAAAGAACATCTATTCTTGTTTTTGTCGTTGAAAAGAAAGTGATAATTTTAATAAGTTGCAGTTATTTCGGTTCATTCAGAAGAATATCTTTGTAGATTTAATGAAGGGTCATGACTAGAACAGCTGATTGATGTTCAATGCATTGTTCCAATTTCAATCATTGCAATTGGAACAACAGTAAAATTGTGTTTAAGCTATTCGTCCTAACAGTTGAGTTGGTCTCCTGATTTATAGGTTGGCAGCAGCAAGCTATTATTTCCCACAACCTTTACAACTTTAACCTTCTCTGCGAATATACGTAATACAAAAGGTCACTCTGTCAAGGTTGACCTTTTGTATTTTTTAGGGAATAAGATTTATTCCCCGATAATCTTGAGTAACACCCGTTTTTTCCGTTTGCCGTCAAATTCGCCGTAGAAAATCTGTTCCCACGGGCCGAAATCAAGTTTCCCTCCGGTGATGGCGACCACCACTTCGCGGCCCATGATCTGACGTTTGAGATGTCCGTCGGCATTGTCTTCGTAGCCGTTGTGGCGGTATTGCGAGGTCGGAGCATGGGGGGCCAGCTTTTCCAGCCAGACTTCGAAATCGTGATGGAGACCAGATTCATCATCATTGATAAAAACCGAAGCCGTAATATGCATGGCGTTGACCAGGCACAGGCCCTCTCTGATTCCGCTTTTATTAAGGCACTGTTCGATCTCTGGTGTAATGTTGATAAACTCTTGCCGCTTACTGGTTTCAAACCATAGTTCCTGACGGAAACTTTTCATCGTATATTCTCCTTTTGGACAGCTCGCTGAGCCAGTTTTTTAAGTTCTGTTATCTGGTTAATGGTGTTTTTCAATTCCGGTTCATCCGGTAGCAGGTTTAAAGTTTTCTGGAGATCCGCAACCGCACCCCGGTAATCTTTCAGGTAGAGGCGTAAGCGTCCTCGGTTTTCAAAGCCCCTGGCATAATCGGGGTGATTCTTGAGCAGGGTATCGAGGTCGTTTAAAGCTTTTTCCGGTTCTTTGTTTTTGAGGTGGGCTACGGCGCGATTATTTAAAGCTCTGCGGCTGGCCGGATATTTCTGTAACACATCGCTCCAGAGTGTGAGTTGGTTCTGAAAAATTGGGCGCCTTTGCCAGGTGACAGAGGTTAGCAAAATTAACCAGCAACCAAAGATGATGTATATGAGTCGGCCCGCCAGGATTTTTTTTGCCAAGAATAATTTATTTTTTATTGCATCGAGCAAACCGCAGATCATCAGGGCGGCACCCGGGGCTGCGAGATAGGTTTTGTACTCAACGAGGAGCTCTTTTTGGGGCAGAAAAAGGTAGGGAGGTCCTAAGACAAGGTAGAACCAGAGGATGCCAAAGCCGATTACAGGGTATCTCCAGCGCATTTTCCAGGCTGATCCAAGCAGGAAAATGTGGCCAATAATTGCGGTCAAGGACGCCGAGTCAAGGAATTTTGGGCTCGGAAAAAATTCGTGATGCAGGCTTAAGGTCTGCGGCAAAGGCAGAAAGAGCATCTGCCAGTAATGGAAAAAGGCCCGGGCCTCACTTAAAAACTGAATGCCGGGTGACCAGAGGCGTTTTGAGCGAAAACCGATATTGATCCAGGTCTGGTTGAAAAGACCAATTTTATAAGCAAAAAAACAGAACAGCCCTGCGGTCAAGCCAATAAGGCCGCAAAAGATCAGGATCTTTTTGCGACTTGTAAAGCGTAGTTTTCCGGCATAGAGTTCGTAGACTATAATTGTCAGAGGCAGGGTTATCGCCATCTCTTTAGAGTGTAGGGCACTTAAGAATGCCAGGCCAGTTACTAAATACCATAGCCACGGTTGCCAGCTTGAAGATCCTTCTGCTTGATTATATCTCCCTTTAAGCCAGGCGAAAAATCCGAGAAGGTAGAAAAATGAGGCTAGAGCTCCAAATCTCTGGGATACATAAAGAACGGTGTTTAAAGCCAGTGGATGGCAGATAAAAAAGAGAGTTCCGATAAGGGCTGGCCAACAGATCGAAATAACTTTAGCCGGTGAGGGTTCACGCAACTTATTATTTCGGGAAATAAAGAGAGCGAGTAGCAGATAAACCAGAAACGAGCATAAAGCATGTAAAATAAGGTTGATGCTGCGAAAACCTGCCGGACTCATTTCGCTTATTTTGTAACTTGCGGCAAAGCTTAACCAGGTTAAATTGCGATCCGGTCGCAGTGGTTGGGCCCGCAAGTTGTTAAGAGATTGAGCTGGACTTTTAATCAGGGCATTGACCTGGCCCTGGTCATTCATCAGGCTGTTATAATCATCAAAAAAGAAATCGTAGTTCAGGCCGGGGCCAAAGAAAATCGCGACTAAGGTCGAAATCATCAAGGCCAGGACGAGGGTCTTTGCAAGGCTGGAAATCTGGGCCTGAGAAAACATAGCTATTTTAATTTTAAGGCAAACAGGGCGGCCCCGTAAGCGCCCATGAGTTGGGGGTACTCAGGCAGGAAAACTTTTTCTTTAGTTTCCTCCTCGATGACTTTGCGGATTGCGGGATTTCTGACAACGCCGCCGGAAAGCAGCAACGGTGGCACCAGCCCGACACTGCGTACCATGGCTACTACTCGTCTGATCAGGGCGCGGTGCAGGCCCATAAGGATGGGTTCGACCTCAACCCCGTTGGCCACCATCGAAATGATTTCAGATTCGGCAAATACCGTACAGGTGCTGGAGATAGAAACTTCCTCCTTGGCCGAAAGGGCAACTGAGCCCATATCCTCAATCGCTACCTGCATGCGGGCCGCACAGTTCTCCAGAAAGCGGCCGGTTCCGGCCGCGCACTTGTCATTCATGGCAAAGTCTACGACTTGGCCATGATCTCCGATGACAACCACTTTGCTATCCTGGCCACCGATATCGATCAAGGTCCCACCGTGGCCTAATTGATGATAGACGCCTTTTGCATGACAAGTTATTTCGGTTACATTTTTTACTGCCTGGTGGACCAGGTTGCGGCCGTAACCTGTTGCGATCAGAGGGATCCCTTCTAAGGAGTTAATCTCCTTTTTAAGCAAGCTTAAAAAGGAATCAACCTGTTTTTCTACTCTGGGTTCAACCGCTTCTAGGTGACGCCAGATTATTTTGCCGCCGGCATTTATGCCGGCCATTTTAACCGTGGTTGAGCCTACATCAATTCCCAGTGCAGCAATTTTCATTTCAACATCTCTCCAAGAAATTATTTATAAATTCATGATTGATATGGCAAAGTAAAATGTTTAGATGCGAGGCGCTCAAGGCCTGAGGAGTGAGGCGTACGAATAGTACGACGCAAAGACGAGGGTTTTGAGCAACGAAGCACCCCAAGAGTACTTCTTCGTTAACGCTCAGGGCGCATCTGGGCATTTTACGAAGCCATAAGCATTTCGACGAAAGAGGCCAGGCGTGAGGCCACTTGTTCATCGGCGTATGCCCGGGGATCGTCGTGATCCGCTTCCAATAGCAGCGCCGGAATGCCATATTCTTGAATGAGTTTATTGCGCTGATCGATTTGGCCGATGGAGTAGGGCTTGCAGGAGCGATCCGAATGCATGATGACTCCATCCAGCTGGAACTCTTCGACCATCCGCTGCATGGTATCAAGTTTGTATTTAGTGCCCTGGTTGAGAATCGGATAAGTGTAGGTTTTGGCCATTGATTCCAGTGGTTTTTCTTTATCCATCAATGGCGCTAACTCGCCCCAGGCATTGGTGTAGGTTGAGGCCACTACACAGATGCCATGTTCGCCCAGATATTCGGCGAGATAGCGCAAACGATACCAAATCGGCAGATTGTCCCACAAGAGTCGTTTACGCTCATTGCGGACGGCGCCAATGCCGTTGCTGATATTCTCGTCCAGCTCTTTGAGCAGTTCCGCATAAAAATCTACCGTCTCTTTTTTGCCCCGCATTTCGACGATTGGAGCCATGTGAATAAATTGATCGAAAACCGAAATCGGGGCGGGTTGGTGCCGGCCCCGAGCGATGATTTCCTGCCAAAGTTCTGAGGCATCTTTGCTTAAATGAATTATCTCTTTCAGGCGCCGGTAATCAAGCCTGCGGCCAGCGGCTTTTTCCGCAATTGGAATTGAGTTTTCCAACTGTTTTTTTACATATTCGAGGGCATGTTCGGAAGCTTGGGTATAGACAAATGGGGTGTCAATCAAGATCAGGGGCACCTTGAAATGTTCAGCTAAAACCCGGTACCAGTGGAGTACGGTCTGACAGATGTTGGTGCATGCCAGCAATAGATCGGGTTTGGGCAGGCGGCCTACCGGAGTTTTTCCGGAGAGTACCGAACCGATATCGGTTCGGGCGTAAGAGCAGATGTCGGTTGAATATCCGGCATTTTCAGCTTCACTGGAGATCTCGACAACGGCTTTTCTGACCCCGCAAAGAGCCCCGTGATTTTCTGGATAAAGCACATAAAAGTCAAGGGCCTGCAAGATCTCGACGGGGCCGCCCGAGGTCACCCAGGCTACGGGACGGTGGCCGTTGGCATAGCGTCCTTCCAGATAGTGGCGAGAAACGAGTTCTTTGGTCTGAGCCCCAATCCGCAAAGGTGGTGCAAGAATATCGGAACGCCACCGCGAAGGAGTCTTGGGGTTTCGTTCCGCCTTAAGGCGTTGCCAATGCAAAAAGGGCTGGCCCGTAATTTTTACATTCCAGTAATATCTTAATGAATCACTTAATGCCATAGCTTTTTTATTTACCTTTCTTTGCTGTTTTCTTTCGGTGCCGCTCTCAAACTGTCTCGATGCGGGGACATTGCTCTGAGGCAGGGCTTCAGCCCGAGCCGGTCTGAGCTGTGTCCCCCTCGAAGTGGGCGAAGCAAAGTTCGTTACTGTCAGCTGCGACTTAACACTGGTTTTCCAGCATTTCCAGGAATGCCCCAATCCGGGTAGCCACCTGGCGGGGCAAGGGATTGTTGATGTCGACTTCGACAATGATTGAAGCCAGGCCCTGTTCTTTGAGTCCACTGCGCAAATTAGGCAGGTCGAAGAGTTCAGGCTCGCAGAATTTAACCACGTAGAAAATAACACCCTGAGCCCCACTGCTCTTTGCCATCGCAGTCAGATGTTGGATTCGTTCTGCAATCGGGTTGCCCCGGGTGGGGTCGGGTGGAGCATAGATGATAGTTTCGGCCATGCGACGGAAAGGTTCCGGGCTGGGTCCCGGTTTATAGAGTCGGCGTCCGCAGCAGGCAAGATCATCGGCAACTACTTGCCCACTCATTTCATCAATTAAATTAAACAATTCCATCGGTTCCGGGAGGATGCCGGAAAGGATTACCCGAGTTCCTGGGAGCGGTTCTACGGTAGTTTGCAGGGCTTTTTCAGCAAGTTCGGAAAATTGTTCAGTCGGCAGATATTCTCGCGAGCGTACTAATCTGTAAAAATCAATATTATTCAAGCCTGATTGTAGTCTGCTTTTGTATAGTTTGGCTAAGAGTGTATCGCCTACCTCTTCCCGTTGGATTGCGGTCAACAACTCTTCATTTGCCGGGTTTTTGCCGGTTAAATCGGAAAGCTGAACGTAGAGAGAGCGTAATTCTCCGGCCAGGAAAACTACGTCCTCTTCACGTTGTCCCCGGGGCAGGTAGAGAGGGATGATTGTCTGATCGGGCTTGATTAAATCAATAAGAATGCTGGCCAACCCCTGAAGCGAATCACAGGTGTGGGGAATTAAGACCAGGTTTGCAACATTTAGTTCGCCCATTTTTAAAAAAGAGAGCGCGTTGTGGACTATAGAGCAAACATAGGGCTGCAGGTGCGTCCCGCCAAGGCTTACATCAACTTTTGGTGGCCCCCAAACTTCAACCGGATAAATATCAAAAGCCCGTAACAGGGCCCGGGGATAGTGGATAGGCAGTACGGCCGCAACTGATCCTCCCTGCTTCCTGATCTCATTAATCACATCTCCTCGCTGAGGAATTTTTATGTCCATAAGCTTTTTCTAGTATTAGTGTCGGACCAAATTTATGTCTATATGTGTTCTTTTGTGGTTTCTTTTTTTGTAACTATTCAGCCAACTCACCGTAAAGTTGTAATTATCAACGTCGAATATCGCTTCGCCGTGAGCGCAGCGAGGAAGTGCCCTTGGGGTGCGCCCTTATGAACGGGGTCAAAGCTGGGGTGCTGATGCACCTTGTACCAGCAATGACCCCAATCCCGGTAGTTTGGGGGCGACGGCTGAATAGTTGACATTTTTTACCACAGATGAGCATAAATAAACACAGATTTCAGATCAATTTTTTAACATTTTGCATAACTGGTAAGACTGCTTGTGGCCAAGAGGTAGTCATTCACCATTTTTTGACTTGACTTTTTTCTGTAGTTCTGATGTCTTTATTCTGATATATTGAAATATTTTGCTAGGGTTAGTCGTGACCTCATCAACACTTGGTGGGGGAGGAGACGATGGTGTTTTTTAAGAGAAATAAAACTTTATTGTCATTGATTCTGTTTTTTTGTTGTTTTGCAACGCTGGTCTCAGCGGCGCAAACCGTAAGGGTCGGGGTTTATGAAAATAAGCCGTTGGTTTTTAAAGGTGAAAAGGGTGCATATCAGGGCCTGTGCATCGATGTTTTAGTTGAGATTGCCCAACGTGAAGGCTGGCAATTGGAGTTTGTCGCCGGAACTTGGCCGGAGTGCCTACAGCGTCTTGGGGTTGCCGAAATTGATCTGCAAGTTGCAATTGCCTGGTCGAAAGAACGGGCTAAAAACTACTCTTTTTCTCAAGAGCCGCTCTTTATAAACTGGGGCGCCCTTTACGTTCAGCCGGATTCCCATATAGAGTCGATCGTTGATCTTGCTAATCGTAAGGTTGCCGTTTTGAAAGGAGATATCCATTACAAAGTCTTGGTTGAACTGTTGGCCCAATTCAAGACCGAGCCGCATCTGATCGAAGTCGATAGTTACAGTGATGTGTTTAATAAAATTGGTCGCCGTGAGATTGATGCCGGCCTTGTAAATCGGCTCTATGGAAGTTTAAATGACGGTAAATATGAGGTTGAGCGAACCTCAATGATATTGAACCCCATTGAAGTTCGTTTTGCCGCACCTCTGGGTTCGAAAACTTTGTTGGCAAAGATTGACCAACGCCTTGAGCTTATGAAGATTGATAATGGTTCTATTTATCATCAATCAATGGACCGTTGGATGGGAGGTTCAGCCAAAGGTCAATGGCGGGCTCCGGTATGGCTTGTATGGCTTGTAGTATTTGCTGGGATATTCTTATTGGCTCTTTTGTTGATCAATGCTTTGTTGAATAGGAAAGTTGCCGCCAGAACTGCTCAATTGCGGCAGGTAAATGAGGATTTAGTCGAAAGTCGGGAGCGTTTTACCCTGGCTGTAGAAGGCTCAGGGCTGGGATTGTGGGACTGGAATATTATAACTAATGAGTTGGTCTGGAATGATTATTTTCTGGAGATGTTGGGTTATGAGTTCGGCGATATGATATACTCTTATGAGAGTTGGAAAAAACTTGTCCATCCTGCGGATCTTCCGACTGTAGAGAGGTTGCTTGAGAACCATCTGCAGGGTGAAAGCCCAAGCTATGTTGCTGAATATCGTATGCAGAGTAAGGGCGGGGATTGGCTCTGGATTCTTGATCGAGGTCGCGTTTTGCAATACACAGAAGATGGTCAGCCGGAACGTTTTGTTGGCGCTCATCTTGATATTACTGATCGTAAAAAGTCCGAGGAGGAACGTCTTAAGTTTGAATCCCAGATGCAGCATACCCAAAAACTTGAAAGTCTTGGGGTTTTGGCCGGTGGGATTGCTCATGATTTTAACAATATTTTGACCGCTATTTTGGGTAATGCCGATCTTGCCCAAATGGAGATATCTCCGTTATCACCAGCCGTTCCCCGCATTGATGCGATCAATAAGGCGGCCTTGAGGGCGGCCGGTTTGGCGCAGCAGATGCTGGCCTATTCGGGTCGCGGTAAATTTGTTTCCGAAGATATTGAGATCAATGAATTGGTCGAAGAGATGGGCCATATTCTGGCTGTGGCGATTTCTAAAAAAGTGGTTTTGCGTTACCATATGGCCGAGAACCTTCCTTTGATAGATGCCGATGCCGCCCAGATTCGACAGGTGGTTATGAACTTGATAACCAATGCTACAGAAGCTATCGGCGAGTGTAGTGGGGTGGTCACTGTGACCACAGGTTTGATTGATTGCAGCAAGGGTTATTTGAATGAAACCTTTGCCTACGATGACCTTAAAACTGGTTTATATGTTTTTGTAGAGGTTGCCGATACCGGTTGCGGCATGAATGCGGATACTAAAAGTAAACTTTTTGACCCGTTCTTTACAACAAAATTTACGGGTCGGGGTTTGGGCATGGCGGCGGTTCTCGGAATCGTTCGTGGCCACCAGGGAGCAGTCAAGGTTTATAGTGAACCGGGAAAAGGTTCGACCTTTAAATTGTTACTTCCGGCTCTTGGGCGTCCAGCCTCTAAAATAAATCATCAAATCAAAGAAAATAGTAATGGTTGGCAGGGTCGCGGTACTATTTTACTGGTTGATGATGAAGAGACTATACGGGCGTTGGGTAAAGAGATGCTTAATATGTTGGGGTTTACAGTGTTGGTGGCTGAAGATGGTCGTCAGGCATTGGCAGTGTTTCAAACGAATAGGAGCGATATCGTGGCAGTGATCCTGGATATGACCATGCCGCATATGGATGGTGTGGAAGCCTATCGTGAATTACGCCAGATCGATAAAGATGTTAAAGTTGTAGTGGCCAGCGGCTATAGTGAAAATGATATTAGTGAGCGGTTTGCCGGTAAGGGGCTGGCTGGGGTTATTCAAAAGCCTTTTCAGTTTTCCGATTTACGTGAAAAGCTGAAACAGGTTCTACCTTAAAAAATGCGGGAGGGAGAAGAGATGTTGTGTAAATATCGTAGGCTTATTTGTAGCATGATTGTTGCGGTTTCGTTAACTGTTTTTATGGTGGCTGGAGCGGCGTTTGCGACAACTCAGTCCGGAGAGGTGGTGACGACGCTTGCTGATCAGGTTGGCGTGGCGGTGACAATTTATAATCAGAATCTGGCATTAGTTAAAGATAAGCGTCAATTGCCCTTGGCCAAAGGTGAAGTCAAACTCGCTTTTCGAGAAGTCAGTGCCCAGATGCGACCCGAAACCGCACTTTTGACGGCCGCAGGCCTTGCGGTTCTTGAACAGAATTTTGAGTTTGATCTTTTAACTCCTGAAGCTCTTTTAAAAAAATATGTTGGCCATCAGGTTGAAGTTATCAGTCGGCATCCGACGACTGGAGTCGAGAGTCGGAAAGCAGCCAAAGTTTTAAGTTCTAACAGTGGGGTTGTGCTTCAATTTGATGACCATATCGAGACCGGGGTTCCCGGGCGTCTCGCTTTTTCCGACCTTCCCAAAACTCTGCGGGATCGGCCGACCTTGACGATGCTTATGGAGAGCCGTGAAAGCGGGGTTAAGGATATTGAGTTGAGTTATCTGACCGGCGGTTTAGGTTGGCAGGCTGACTATGTGGCTGAGCTTAACGCGACCGATGATGCAGTTAATCTCAGTGGTTGGGTCACCTTGACCAATACCAGTGGCGCCAGTTATCAGCATGCGAAACTGCAACTGGTTGCCGGTGATGTTAATCAAGCCCCACCCGAACGGGAATTTGATGGTGGTGTCAGGCAGGAGATGATGATGAAGGCGATGCCGGCTTCAGCTCCGAATATGGCACAAGAGGAGATGTTTGAGTACCATCTCTATACTTTAGGAAGGCCGACGACGATTGCCGATAATCAGAGTAAGCAGGTTGCCCTTCTGCAAGCGTCATCAGTTCCTTGTAAAAAAGAGTTTCTCCTACAGGGGAGTTCTTACTATTATCGCCGGGCTTATGGTGAGATCGATCGCAAGCTTAAGGTTGGGGTCTTTGTCGAGATTGAAAACCGCAAAAAAAACCATCTTGGTATGCCGCTGCCCAAGGGGGTTGTACGGGTCTATAAGGAGGATTCAAAAGGGGCTTTGCAGTTTGTTGGCGAGGATCGTATCGACCATACCCCGGAAAATGAGACCGTGCGTCTCAAGCTTGGTGATGCATTCGACCTGACGGCCACAAAGAAACAGACCAGTTTCAAAAAAATTGGCGGCGATGGCCGTTATAACTATATCTATGAAGCTGCCTTTGAGATTAAGCTGAAAAATGCCAAAGCCGAAGAGGTTGAGATCAAAATTGTTGAGCCGATCCCCGGAGATTGGGAAGTCTTGACTGAATCTCACAGTCATCATAAGGAGAGTAGCAGCAACGCTTCCTGGCGCATCCCGGTAGCGGCAAAGGGTGAGGCTGTGCTTAGCTATAGGGTTCGGGTTAAGCATTGATGGTGCTGTAAAGGTTTAGGAGGTTGTCCGAGAATGCCATTTTTCCCCATCTCAGCGTTATTTTTTGAAAATAATGCTCGAAATACTAAGTGTATATCTGTGCTTATTTTCAAAAAATGCCTCGATCTGAGAAAAAATTTCTATTCTCGGGCAGCCTCCTAGCCATGCGAATTCTGATTATAGAACCCTTTAACGGGGGTTCACATGCTGCCTGGGCTCAAGGGTACCAGCGTCACAGCTCCCATATTGTTGAAATTCTTGGGTTGCCGGGAAAAAACTGGAAGTGGCGGATGTTGGGGGCGGCGGTCACCTTGGCGCGGCAATACCGGGTACTGCTTGCCAGCGGCAAGCAGTACGACTTGATTCTGGCTTCAGACATGTTTGATCTTGCAGTTTTCTTAGGTTTGGTCAGCAATCTCCCCGGTTCCAGGCCGCCCGTGGCTCTCTATTTTCACGAAAACCAATTGACCTATCCACAATCACCTAATGATCAGGTTCGCTCGGTTGGGCGTGATCGCAAGTTCGGGTTGATAAATTTCACCAGTGCTTTAGCAACCGATGCCTGTTTTTTTAATTCCGCCTTTCATCGCCAGAGTTTTCTCGAAGCCCTGCCGGTTTTTTTGGGCCGTTCTCCTGATTATCAGGAGCTTGACGCGGTTGCAGAAATTGAAAAAAAGTCTGAAGTTCTCCACTTAGGTCTTGATCTTGAGCGCTTGGCGGCATTAAAATCATCCGCAGATCTTTTTGATAAAACCAGCCGGCCACCTCTCATCTTGTGGAATCATCGCTGGGAGTACGATAAAAATCCCGCTGAATTTTTTGCTATCTTACAGAAATTGATGGTAGCAGGGGTCGATTTTGAGGTTGTCATTTTGGGCGAACATTATCAGCCTCCGCCTGAGCTTTTTCTTGAAAACCGGGAACTGCTCGGTTCTCGCCTGCTCCATTTTGGCTATGCCGAAAGTTTTGCCGACTACGCCGCCTGGCTCTGGCGGGCTGATATTTTACCGGTCACCTCAAATCACGATTTTTTCGGGGCCAGCGTGGTCGAAGCGGTTTATTGTAACTGTTACCCGCTTTTGCCGCACCGTCTAGCTTATCCAGAGCATTTTTCAAAATCTGAACATGGTAAGTTTTTATACTGTGATACCAAAGATTTATATTTAAAACTTAAATCTTTACTTGAATGTATGCGAGAGGTCGATTCAAGCAATTTCAGCTCTCTGGTAGCTCATTACGACTGGTCTGTGATGGCTCCTCGATACGATGAAAGAATGACCCGTATGTTAGCTTAAGCTCTCAAGAGGTCCTCAAGTTTTTTCTCTTTATGACGAAAAGTAATACATGCTAACTTATAAAGCTCCGAATCTGGTAATGTAAATTATGGGCTCTCTTGCGGAGTTTAAGTTGAAATGAGTTTTGAAAAACAGAGTCCAAGTACCACCCGGCGTTTGCAGGCGGCGGCTCTACAGTATGACCAGGAACGTCACGAATCTCCAGTGGTTGTAGCCAAAGGTTCACGAGCGGTTGCTGAAAAGATCATTGAGATGGCGAAAAAGCATAATATTCCCCTGCAACGGGATCCCGAGCTTCTGCAGATCCTCATGAAACTTGAGATTAATCAGGAAATTCCTGAAAACGTTTTTCATGCGGTTGCTGAAGTTCTGGCAATGGTCTATAAAGCCAACCGCAATCACAGCGAAAAAAATACATAAATCGTTAATAAAATACTAATGCGGGAATTACTCCCGCAACCCAAAAGTTACTGCAAAGCCCGCAAATAAGTGCTCTTATCAGAACATTTTCTTGTAAAAACAAGAAAATAACCTGTAAAGCACTAAAGTTTTTCCGATTATTGCCGAGATACTTTTAAAGGTATAAAAGATTGTGAGAAAATGATAGATATCGTTTTATAGAATTGTCTAAGGCCAGCCATGAACGATTTTTTTACACCGATAACTGCTGATTCACTGTTTGTCAGCGCCTTGCAGCAGCAGGCTTCACTCGAACAGTTGTCGGGTAATGCCTTAAATACCGGGATTACGGCTTACCAGCAAGGTGATTACGAAAAAGCGATTATTGCTTTTCGCAATTCGATTGGCCTGGCTCCACAGTCTGCCAATGCTGTTGACACTGCCAATTATGTTGCCAGCTCTTACCTCAAGCTTGGCGATAACTATAATGCTGCCAAAGCCTATGAAGAGGCGATCGCCTTAAATCCGTCACGTGACGATACCCATATCAAACTTGGTAATCTATATTTTTCTGAAGAGAAGTATCAAGAGGCTGAGGCTCAATATTTCAAGGCTGCCAAACTCAATCCTGATCCCGTCAACTTCTACTCACTCGGGCAGGCCTATATCAAAACCGGGCGCTATAACGACGCCGAAGATCAGTTTTCAAAGATTCAGCGACTTGCCCCCCAGGCTGTCAATGGGCCCTATGGTAGAGGTTTGAACTATAGTGCTCAGGGCCGCTATGATGAAGCTATAGAGATGTTCCAAGATGCCATCGACCTGGACAGTGAATTTTACGATGCCTATGTTGAGATGGGGTACGCTTATGCTGACATGGGTGAAATGGATATGGCGCAGGAGGTTTTTGAAGAACTCGAAGGGCCGCGACCCGATCTCGCTGATATTCTGAGCCGCTACATGTACAAGGTTGATACGCCAAAATTTTCTTTTGTGCATGCCGATGGCGCATTTCCTTACATGCAGCCTCCGGGAACCAAAGTCGCTTCCTTTGACAGCTATCTGGAAACCGCCAACGCTTCGAAAAATTTCAAAATGACTTTTCAGTTTGATAAAGAGATGGATCGCGAATCGGTCGAGGATCGTTTCAACTGGAATATAAATCGTTCGACCTCAAGCGGGCCGGCCGAATTTTATAATTTTGGCATGAGCTTACCGGATACCGAGATAAAACTTCCGGCAAATCCTGAATATATCTACTATGATGCCGATCAGCTGACGGCAACCGTCTACTTCAAAGTCACCCAGAATGCGACAGCTGACGCTACCATCGACCCCTCCCACATCGTCTTCAAATTCGCCGGCGAAGATAAATACGGTCTCAAAATGGATCCCGATGCCGATGAATATTCGGGTTTCTCCCGAGTCGGCTGAAAATCCCTAGTATTGTTAATAACGCTTAATCAACAATACTTTTCCAGCCTTCGTCTGATTGAGGAAGAGTCCTATTGCTGTTTGGAGCTCCATTTCTAAAATCGCCTCCTATTACATTTTGAAAGCCACTTTTAAGAGGTGGTTTTTTTGCGTCAAGGATGCGCTGTAGAGCCTCTAATGCTATTTTGGCTAAGCTTGAGTGTCCCGGAACCGCAGTGCCTTGCTTGACTGTGCTACTCAGATGGAAACTTCTGATCCGTTTCAAATCTCCCTGTTCTAACACATTACGCATACCGATTTCTGGATCATTGTACTCGAACTCAAACTCATAGGGTCCAATACGTCTATTTGGTTTTTCTTGGATTATTTTAACCGGCTGTGAGCGCATACGTTCTACGATTTTATCGTAAAATTTTGTGTAGGCCAGTTTCACTCCCTCATCTTTATTAATTCTTCGACTTCCCCAATCATCCGGAAAAAAAAGGTTAACATAAAGGGTCCCTTTTGCCCAAGAGTTGTCGTAGGTAACTCGAACTCCGGCGATATGCTCGACATCAGTTTTCATGAAAGCTATATCTCCAAATACCCACTCACCGGCAATGCCTGGAAAGCCTAATTCTCCTAATTTAAGATTATAACTGCCAACTTGAGTGGTTCCCGGATTGGTTTTGTCTTTGAGGGCTTTTTGGAGAATTTTCAAAGCTTTTTCGGCAGCGGTTTCAGCTTCAGCCAGTGCGTGGTCAACTTTTCCTTCATGACCTTCAGCATTAATCAGATAAGCAAAATCATCATTCAGTTTGCCGATGTGTCGTGAACGCCATTTGCTGTCCGGGTTTTTGAGGAAGGTATATTCAACAGCAAAAGAGTCGCCACCATCATACGCTTCCAGCTCTTTGTAACGGTCGCTTCTGGCAACTTCCAACCATTTCTCTTTTCTTGATTGAAAATATTTACGACCCCAACCGATATTGGCTCTGGTTGTGGGCATAATGATGTGGATGGAGGCCTTGGTTCTGAATTCAAGATACTCATATCTAAGCGATATTTCAGAGACGACAGCGGTAAACTGAGGGCGCAAGATCTTTCTGAAAAAGGGCTCATGTTGCGTTTTTAGGCTTCCAATTTGTGTGGGTAGTTGTAGATCGCCAACTTTGAGTTTGAGCCACTCTATAGGTTGTGAGTTTTTCGCCCAGGCACCCCGGGGTATGATCATACCACCCGTCAAGGTCGTGCAGATAATTATTGAAACAATAACAAGCTGTACACATAATCGTTTGCGCATGCTTTGTTCGGAATTTTTTTGCATTATCTGTACCGTATAAATGAGACGAGTTGATTGTGGAATCCAGATTGTAAGTTATCGAGAAGGAAAAATCAAATTTATTTCCTTAAAACAGCCGGATTCGGATCTTTGCCTGGCAAATTGGTCAGATAAACCCCTGAACTTACGAGTAAAGCTCCGCTGAACAGTGACATGGTGATTGGTTCCCCGAGGAAGAAGAAGGCCAGGATGATAGCGCTGATCGGGACAAAGTTGATGAAGAGCCCGGCCCGCGTGGCTCCGATAACGCGGATCGCTTCATAGTACCAGACGAAACCTAAGACTGTACCGAAAAATCCAAGGTAGAAGAGAGCGGCCCAGTCGCGGCCGGAAAAAGAGAGGATATTGCTGCCTAACCCTTCTGAAAATGCTGGCAGGAGTAGTAGCAGGGTGCCGATCAGAGTCGACCAGGTGACCGCAACCAGAGGCGAAAGTTCTTTCATTACGACTTTACCAATAACCGAATAGCTGCCCCAGCTCAAAACACAGATTAGAATATAGAGCTCTCCCAGGCCCAGGCCGCCCGCGAAAATTCCGCTGAAATCCCCACGTGAAATAACCACCATAGCCCCGCAAACTGAAATCAGGATGCCAGTTATTTTTAAAAGAGTTAAGCGTTCTCTAAAAAAAATGGCTGAGAGCAGACAGATGCAGATTGGATTAAGGGCTATAATCAAGGCCGCGCGACCGGCAGCGATGATTTTAAGACCTTTGAAAAAGAAGATGTTGTAGGTGAAAACTCCAGAGAACCCTAAGAGGAAAATAAAAGCAAACTGTTTGAAATTGATTTTAGGAAGTTTTTTTTCGATCCTTAAAGTCAGCGTCAAGAGGATCGTAAAGGCCAGAGCAAAACGTAAAAAGGCCGCCGAAGCGGGGCCGACATTACGGACCACGACCTTGCCGGCGATAAAGGTACCGCCCCATAAAAAAGCGGTCAGGATGAGCTTTATGTAGGATGTCGTCGTGGCTTTGTGGGGGTTCTGCATTAATGGAGGATCTGGCTGAGAAAGAGTTTGGTGCGTTCATGTTCGGGGTGGTCAAAAAATTGACCGGGGGTATTGGTCTCCACAATCATCCCCTCATCCATAAAGAGAACCCGATGCGCCACACTTTTGGCAAATCCCATCTCATGGGTGACGACAATCATGGTCATGCCCTCGTGAGCTAAACTGATCATGACGTCGAGAACCTCTTTAACCATCTCCGGATCAAGGGCTGATGTCGGCTCGTCAAAGAGCATGACTTTAGGCTTCATGCAGAGGCTTCGGGCGATAGCTACGCGTTGCTGTTGCCCCCCGGAAAGCTGGCCGGGAAACTTTTTTGCCTGTTCCGCAATCTGGACTTTTTCAAGATAGTTCATGGCCAGCTCTTCGGCTTCTTTTCGCGGCACCTTTTTTACCCAAATCGGGCCCACGGTCAGATTTTCTAAGATTGTCAGGTGGGGAAAAAGGTTGAAATGTTGAAAAACCATGCCCACCTCTTCGCGTATTTTTTCAATATTTTTAAGATTATTACTGAGCTCGGTGCCATCAACAAAAATTTGGCCGCGCTGGTGCTTTTCGAGGCGGTTGATGCAGCGGATCATGGTCGATTTACCCGAGCCTGAAGGGCCGCAAACAACAATTCTCTCCTGAGTTTTAACCTCGAGATTGATATCTTTCAAAACATGAAAATCACCATACCACTTATGTAGTCCGATAAGCTTGATAATTGTGTCATCGTTTTCGGCAGCGTCTGTTTGCGGGCTCTCGGCAGCGTTTTTTTGCTTACTGTCCATGCTCTTTTCCGTTATCTGTAAATGTTTGTTTATCTGCTCGTATCAAGATCTTCTTCCAGGCGTCGGCTCCAGGTCGACATAAAGTAACAGCAGAGAAAATAGATTAAGGCCACAAAGAGATAGGCCTCAGTCGAAAAACCCATCCATTGGGGGTTGGAGAGAGTTGACTGCGTAGTCTTTAAAAGATCGTAGAGCGCGATAATGACTACCAGGGAGGTATCTTTGAAAGCTGAAATCAGAATGCTGACGGTTGGTGGAATGACAATTTTTAAGGCCTGCGGCAGGATGATCAGACGCATAGTTTGTGAATAGTTAAGGCCTAAGGAGTCGGCCGCTTCATACTGACCTTGAGGCATGGCCTGGAGGCCGCCACGGACGACCTCGGCGACATAGGCCGCCGTAAATAGAATTATGGCAACCTGGGCCCGTAAAATTTTGTTTATGGTAATCCCTTCCGGCAGGAAGAGTGGGAATATGATTGCCGACATGAAAAGCATACTGATCAGGGGGACACCGCGGATCATTTCTATGTAGATGACGGTCAGACTTTTGATGACCGGAAGTCGCGATTGCCGCCCCAGCGCCAGAACAACCCCCAGAGGGTAGGCTGCCGCCAGGCCGAAAACTGAGAGCATCAGAGTCAGGGGCAGACCGCCCCATTGATCACTTTCAACCGCTTTAAGACCGAAGATTCCACCGCTCAGCAGTATTCCCATAAGCACCATCCCGACAAACCAGGCAAAAAGCAGATTTTTCGACCACCAATTTCGGTTGCGAGAGATTATCAGCAGAGCAAAAAGGATCAGCATTGCTGATAACGGCCGCCACTGCTCAGGCGGCGGATAAAAACCAAAAATAATAAAGCGGATATTGGCATGAATGATGGACCAGCAGGCGCCGCCGGATTTGTGACATTCAGCACTGGTCGAAGTCCAGCAGCTCTTAATCAAGGCCCAGTTGATAAAGGGCGGAAGGACCTGCCAGAGGAGGTAGATAACCGTAAGGCTTATCAGAGAATTGAACCAGGTGTTACACAGATTCGCTCTGATCCAACCGATAACGCCGATCGTGGAGGTTGGGGGCTTGAGATCTCTATATTTTTCAGGGGATGATAAATTGACCGCCATTTTCTACCTTTCGACGAGACGGGATTTCTGGTTATACCAGTTCATGAAGACTGAAGTGGTAAGGCTTATAAAAAGATAGACGGCCATAATCATGGCGATACCTTCAATCGCCTGACCGGTCTGATTGATGGTGGTGTTGGCGATGGCGACAAAATCGGGGTAGCCGATGGCAACCGCCAGAGAACTGTTTTTGGTCAGGTTCAGCAACTGGCTGGTTAAAGGTGGAATGATTACACGCAAAGCCTGGGGCAGAATAACCAGATTAAGAATCTGTCCCGGTTTGAGCCCAATCGACATGGCCGCTTCCGTTTGACCATGACTTACCGACTGAATCCCGGCCCGCACAATCTCGGCGACAAAGGCGGCCGTATAGAGAACTAAACCCATGAGCAGAGCCGTAAATTCGGGCGAAATATTTATCCCGCCGCTAAAGTTAAAACCTCTTAAAACCGGCGTGTTCATGGTGGTCGGGGTGCCACCTAAAATCCAGGCAAGCAGAGGCAGTACAACCACCATAAGCAAAGAGGTCCGGAACAGGGGGAAAATTTGACCGGTCTCTGCCTGGCGTTTTAGCGCCCAACGCCGCAGAAAGAAGATGCCAACCCAGGCCACCAGGAAAGCTGCCAGCATCCAGGTGTGGGCCGGATGAGTTTGGGGCACCGCGAAAACCAGTCCCCGGTTACTGATAAAGACCCCGTTGATCGGATTGAGAGCCTGACGGGGAGAGGGGAAAAACTGATAGAAAATGGCATACCAGAAAAAAAGTTGCAGGAGAACCGGAATATTCTGGAGAATTTCGATATATAGACCGGCTAATTTTGCCACCAGCCAGTTACTGGAAAGACGTGCTATGCCAATTATTGTCCCAAATATAACAGTCAGGACAATGCCGACAAGTGAGACTTTAAGGGTGTTCAGGATGCCGACAAACAAAGCTTTGGTATAGGAGTTGGCGGCTGAATAGTTAATCAATGATTCACCAATTTCAAAAGAGGCTTCCTTGTCGAGAAAGCCGAAACCGGTGGCAATGTTTTGCCGCTCCAGGTTTGCCAGGGTATTGGAGAAGAGGTAATAGCCCAGAAGAAGAACTGCACTTAAGGCAAAAGCCTGGTAGACTATAGAGCGTTTATCAGGATCTTGCCAGAAAGAGGTCTTGTTCGAGGGCGGTAGTTTTTGAGTCATAGAGTTTGTAAGTATGTTGGTGGAACTCAGCAGACTTTGCCCCATAAATTACCGAGATTGGGGTCATTGCTGGAACAAGGTGCGTCAGCACCCCAGCTTTGACCCCGTTTATTAGGGCGAAGCGATGCTCGATATTATTTGTTATAACTTTATGGTGGGCACTGAAAAATTTTTATAAACAACATAGTTCACAGAGAGTCCAAAGGAAACTTTTTTTGCCTTTCTCTGGCCCCTCTGTGGTAGAGTTCGCTGATTTTCTCCTTAACTTGACTTTATTTAAAAGGAGGTGAATACATCAGTCCACCGTCAGTCCATAGTGAATTAAGACCCCGTTCAATCCCCAGAGGGGTTTTTACGCCAACGTTGCGTTCAAAAACTTCGCCGTAATTACCAACCTGTTTGATGACATTATAAGCGAATTTCTCATCCAGGCCTAAGGCTTTTCCGTTGCCTTCAGTGACTCCCAGGAAACGCTGGATTTTCGGATTTTTACTTTTCAGCATTGCGTCGACATTCTGGGAAGTGATTTCCAATTCTTCGGCATTAATCATAGTCAATACTGCAAAATCAACCACATCGCGCCACTGATCGTCACCATGGCGAACCGCTGGAGCCAGAGGCTCTTTTGAGATGATATCGGGCAGAATGACATAATCATCAGGGTTGGGAGCTACAGCTCTCGCCCCAGCCAGTTGGGATGCATCAGAAGTCAAGCAGTCGCAGCGGCCCGCAAAAAAAGCTTTGGCCAGCTCGGCGGTCTGCTCAATCACAACCGGTTTCCATTTCAAGCCGTGTGAGCGGAAGAAATCGGCCGCATTCTGCTCGGTTGTGGTTCCCGGAAGAACGCAGATGGTAGCGCCATCAAGTTCTTTAGCGCTTTTGATACCCAGTTTTTTGGAGACCATGAAGCCCTGGCCATCATAATAGTTGACCGTCGTAAAATTTAAGCCCATGGCTGTATCCCGGCTCAAAGTTCTGGTTGCATTCCGGCACAACACATCAATTTCACCAGATTGCAGAGCCGTAAAGCGCTGCACCGCAGTCAGTGGGATAAATTTAACCTTGGTGGCATCACCGAAAACCGCTGCCGCAACCGCCCGTCCGGTATCAACGTCAAGACCTTTCCAGGCCCCTTTTTCATCGGGTTGCCCAAAACCAAAAAGACTACCGTTAACGCCAACCGTGACAAAACCCTTTTTCTTTACCGTGTCCAGGGTTTCTCCGGCCCACAGTGATGTCGTTAGAGAGAATATAAAAATGATGAGTGCCGCAAGTGAAATTGAGCCTATTTTTTTCATTTTCTCCTCCTTTAAATTGTTGTTTTATTATTTGATTCATCTATCGCTACCATAAAATTCAGTCTTAGTGCAAGAGATACTGATTAAATCTTTAAGGTTCTTTCTTGACGTGATTTGAAAATTTTAGTTAATAACTTGGCCTCACAATTTTTTCATTTAAAAACCAGTTCTTTTTTTTGTTTTTATAGAGAAGGTTGTTCTACACTTCGTAGCAATTATTGAGATATTGTGATATCTATTGATACGTCTAGGTGGAAGCCAACTTTACAGAAAATATTTTGTGAATTAGCTATTGCTGATCAAGGTTATGATAGAAGAATTGATGCGCTTGAGGCGGGTTTCTGTTTGTCATGTGATATACACAATTATGTTATTGAAGTAAATTCTGTATTGTGTAAGGCTTGCGGATATTGTAAAGAGGTATGCATTTTAGAGGTTTTTCAATACTCTTATGCCTTTAATCTAAGTGGCTATCAGCGCCAATGTCTTTGGTAAATTCAGGTCACTGTGTCGGATGTCTGAATTGCCTCTATCTCTGTTCCGATTTTGCGATTAATATTTACCCCTCACCCCTGATTGATGAACTGAGGTTTTAACTGTTGAAAAATATTTTTCGGCGGCTCTACGCTAACCCTTATCTGCTTTTGACGATGGCAGTCTTTTTCTGGTCGGTCAACAGTATTGTGGGCCGCTTCATGCGACTCGATGTGCCGCCCATAGCGCTCTCCTTCTGGCGCTGGGTCGGGGCCTCAATCCTGATCTCCTATTTCGCCTGGCCTAAAGTTAAAGAGGATTGGCCGATTATAAGAAAGGATCTGCCCTTGCTCCTGCTGCTGGCCCTGACCGGGATAGCGATGTTTAATACGCTGCTCTATACCGGTCTGCAGTCAACGGTTGCTTTGAATGGCTTTCTGATTCAGTCGACGATGCCGGTTTTGATCATGCTTTTCTCTTTTTTCTTTTTCCGCGACAAGATCAACCATCTACAAGGAATCGGGGTGCTCCTTTCCCTCGCCGGAGTCGTGATAGTGATCGCTCGAGGTGATCTTGAGGTCTTACGTTCGCTTTCGCTCAATCGTGGTGATATTTTGATCTTTATCGCGGCGATCGGCTATGCCGTTTATTCGGTACTGCTGCGTAAGCGGCCAATCCTCCACCCTTTAAGTTTCATCGCTTTTACTTTTGTCACCGGTACCCTGATGTTGCTGCCTCTCTATCTCTGGGAGGCGCTTACGGTTAAGATGCTGACATTTAATACTCCGACCATGTTGACGATTGCTTATGTTGCGATTTTCCCCTCAATTATCTCCTATTTTTGCTATAATCGTGGTATTGAACTGATCGGGGCCAATCGAGCCGGACTCTTTATCCATCTGATGCCGGTTTTCGGGACAATCATGGCGATTGTTTTTCTGGGGGAAACGTTTTTCTGGTTTCATGGCGTTGGTATCGTTATGATTTTTTCTGGCATTGTCATGACTTTATGGCATCACAAATAAGAGGTAATTTGAAAAATAAATATGAAAACCTATCTTGACTGTCTACCCTGTTTTATGAATCAGATCGTTCGTGTTGGTCGTTTGCTAAACCTTCCTGAAGCCGATTGCCTGGCGATGTTGCGTGAATTTTCCGGTCACTTTGCTGAATTAGAGCTCGACGACACACCTCCGCAGACCGCAATTATGATTTACGACATGATCAGTCGTTATTCAGGTCTCAAAGATCCTTTTAAAGCAATTAAAAAAGAGAGTACCGAAAAAGCTCTGAGCCTCTATCCTGGGCTCAAAAAAAGGGTTGATCTCGCTACGACTCCCACGAGTTCTGCGGCAATGAGTCTTGCGGCAAAATTTGCGGTTGCCGGTAACGTTATAGATTTTGGGGTGGCTTCGCAATTTGACCTTGGGGCCGAGCTTGATCGCGTCGTCGACAGTGGGGCTTTCGGACGCTGGCAGGAGAATGATTTTTTTAGCGCTCTCAAAGATGCAGAGTGGCTGCTCTATCTTGGTGATAATACGGGAGAGACGGTCATGGATCGGCTCTTTATAGAAACTATCACCAAGGAAACCGGTACGCCGGTAACTTATGTCGTCCGGGAAGCGCCGATTATCAACGATGCGATTTTAGAAGATGCCCTGGCGGCCGGTCTTGATGGCTGTGCCGAAATTGTCTCTTCAGGATGTTCGGCACCGGGAACCGTTCTTGATCTCTGTAGTTTCCAGTTTCTCAATCTTTTTCATAAGGCTCCCTTAATCGTTAGTAAAGGTCAGGGCAACTATGAAACCCTGTCAGATGTTAAGGCCCCGATATTTTTCTTTCTGAAAGCGAAATGTTCGGTCATAGCCGATCACCTTGGCGTGCAGTTGGGAGATCTGGTTTTGACCAGGGAGGAGAGGTGATGCAAGAGAGTGTTATAGTTAAAGGAATGTCGTGCCAGCATTGTGTCAAGGCCGTGACCGCTATTTTAGATGAGTTTGATGGTGTCAGTGAGGTTGCTGTCGATCTGGATTCAGGAAAAGTGACCTTTCAGGTGGAAGTTGCAATCGACCGTCAACGGCTGGCCCAAAAATTCGATGACGCCGGTTATGAGCTCACCTGAAACCATTGTTGTTGGGGGAATGACTTGTGCTGCTTGTGTGCGGCGGGTTGAAAAGACCTTGGAGAAAGTTTCTGGGGTCGCAGATGCCCGGGTCAATTTGGCCACTGGCAGAGCCCTTTTGCTGCCGGAGAGGGAACTTGAGATAGATCTTGCTGCGGTTGCAGAAGCGATAAAAAAAGCTGGCTTTACCTATCAAGGGAAAGCCTCCAGCCGCTCACTTACAGATCAGGAAAAAGAGCAGAGCCGCGAAGAGAGAACCCTGACCATCAAGGTGGCTGCGGGAATCAGTCTAAGCCTTCTGGTGATGGCGGTTTCAATGCCCGGGATGGTTCCGGGACTGGCTGAAATGCCACCTTTGAGCTTGAACTTGATTGCCTGGGGTTTGACCAGTGTGGTTGTCTTCTGGGTTGGCGGTGGTTTCTTTCGGGCCGCTTTTGCCGCCTTAAAGCAGGGTTCAGCCGACATGAACAGCCTCGTGGTTTTGGGTTCTATGGCGGCCTATTGTTACTCACTCCTGCTTTTTCTGGTTCCCGGTTTTGTTACCTCAAGTCTGAATCATACTTCTCTCAATACGCCTCTGCATCTCTATTTTGATGGTGCGGCCATGATTGTTGCTCTGGTCCTTTTAGGGCGTTTACTCGAATTTCGGGCCCGGCGTAAAGCTTCGCAGGCGATTCGCAAACTCTTCGAGCTGCAACCTCCTTCAGCTCGCGTGGTAAAGGGTGATGAGTTTCTTGAGCTGCCGATTGAAGCTCTGAAAGTTGGCGATCAGATCCAGGTTCGTCCCGGTGAACGACTGCCGGTTGATGGTCTGCTTCTCAACGGATCTTCGAGCGTTGATGAGTCGATGCTGACTGGTGAAAGCCTGCCCAGACGCAAGGAACCGGGTGACGAGCTCTTTGCCGGCACCGTGAATCAGTTGGGAACATTTACTTTCAGGGTTACTCGTATCGGGGCTGATACGACTTTGGGGCAGATTATCAAACTCGTTGATGAGGCCCAGACACGTAAAGCTCCGATTCAGCGTTTTGCCGACCAGGTCGCCGGCATCTTTGTGCCGGTGGTTCTGGTGATTGCGGTTATTACTTTTCTGGTCTGGAACTTTCTGGTTGCCGAGCCCTCATTTAATCAGGCCCTGCTCAATGCGGTTTCAGTTCTGATTATCGCCTGTCCTTGTGCTATGGGCCTGGCTACCCCCACCGCGATTATGGTGAGTACCGGCGTCGGCGCCCGCCAGGGGATTATCCTGAAAGGGGGAGAGGTCTTAGAGAGAGTCCAGCGCTTAACGACCGTGGTTTTTGATAAAACCGGAACCTTAACGACCGGAACACTATCTTTAACGGCCATCGAACCTGAAGCGGATTGGACCGAAGATAGTTTGTTGAAACTCGCTTTTTCCCTGGAAAATATGTCGGAACATCCTCTGGGGATGGCGTTGGTGAAAGCTGCAGAGAGAAAAAGTTTTATCGCTGACCCGATTACCGATTTCAGGGTCCACCCCGGTCTCGGAATTTATGGCACTTGTAACCGCAAATCGGTTTTTCTGGGGAATGTGAGATTTTTTGCCGAACAGGGAGTTGTTGTTAAGCCACATTTAGTCGAACGTATATCATCTTTGGCTGAAGAGGGAGTAACTGCAGTTCTGGTGGGCGAGGAGGGGAGGGTCGTCGGTCTTTTAGGCCTTGCCGATGAGTTGCGCCCTAGTGCTGTATCAGCCCTGGAAACTCTTAAGCGCATGGGAATCAAACTTATTCTCTTAAGTGGTGATAACCGTCAAACCGTGGCGGCGGTGGCCCGCTATCTCAAATTCGACGAACTCCATGCCGAACTCCTGCCGGCTGAAAAAACCGAAAAAATAAGTTTGTTGCAAGAACAGGGCGAAGTCGTCGCCATGGTTGGGGACGGTATTAATGATGCCCCGGCCCTGGCTGTAGCCGATCTTGGAATTGCTATCGGTGCCGGGAGTGATATCGCCATCGAAGCCAGTGATATCACCCTTGTCAGTGACGACCTTAATCAGGTGGCGTCCGCTATCTGCCTCTCTCGGGCGAGCCTGAAAGTTATTCGCCAGAATCTCTTCTGGGCATTTTTCTATAATTCAATCGGCATCCCGATCGCTGCCGGTCTCCTCTCTCCCTGGGGCATTACCTTAAATCCGATGTTCGCCGCTGGCGCCATGGCTTTTAGCTCAGTTTCGGTCGTCATGAATTCCCTGCGCCTGTATCGTCTTAAGCTCTAGACAGCTTCTTACGCAAGCACAACTTGGTCACCACCCCGGCTTTTAGCCTGGTACATGGCCGAGTCAGCCCGTTTTATAAGGGCTTGTCCGTCTTCCTCATCAATCCGCTCAACAACCCCGATACTTAATGTTACGCGTACTTTGCCAGCTTTCCCCTCGGCTAGAACATGATGCCAACTCTGATTAAAGGTTTTGCGGATTTTTTCAGCCGTTGCCAGTGCCTGTTCACGATCGGTTTCCGGTAAAAGAATAAAAAACTCATCTCCGCCGTAGCGGAAGGCTTTATCCGATTTGCGGGTCATACTTTTTAACAAGTCGCCTACTCGGCGCAGGACCTTATCGCCCTCGAGATGGCCGAGTAGGTCATTGCATGCCTTAAAATTATCGAGGTCGAAACAGACCATGCTCAACGGTCGCTTATAACGCAAAGTCCGCCATAATTCCTGTTTTAAAGCATCATAGAAATAACGTTGGTTATAAAGTCTTGTCAAGTCGTCAGTGATTGAAAGCAGATGTAGTTTTTCCTCCATGGCCTTGCGCTGGGACTGGTCATGAAAAAAGCCGACATTGCCGAGTTCACGACCACCCTCTTTAAAAATTACAGCTGACAGACGAATCGGAATAGTATTGCCGTTGGCATCGACGATCTCTGTGTCAAGACCATCCAGAAGACCTCGGCCACCGTTTTCCTCAGCAGAAATCTGCGCCTTGATTTTCCGAGCTTGATCTAATCCACCGTAAATTTCCTTGATGTGAAGCTTACCCAGTACCTCTTTTTCAGGTCGCTTGGTCAACTCAGCGGCCTTCTGATTGAAGATCGTGATCGTACCTTTAAGATCAACGCCGATAATTCCATCGGGACAGATCTCTATAAGATTGGAAAGAACTCTTTCCTGTGTCATTGCTGAAGTCGTAAGTTTCTCATCCATAAAGATTTCAATGTCAATATTTTAGAGTGTAAAAATAATAGTTGGCCGGGCACCATGTTGTCTTCTGAGTTTGTCGATAATACACGCCAGTGAAATTATTTCAAGTTAAAATTAGTAGAGGTTTTGGGTTTTACGTTATGTTACTAGGTTTTCAGTAGGCATTGACATTAGGAATGATAGTTTGATACTACAAGCCAGATAAATGAGTTTAGAGTTGACGTAACACCAGACCTTTTTCTCAGAACGTAACCTTGACGAATGAAAATCGATAAGGAGAATAGCAAAGATGGAAAAATCTATTATTGATCTAGATATTATGAAGCAAGCTGAGGATAGTGAAATTAAATTGCCGGTGAAGCGCCTGAGAGCGTTGGGCATAGTCTTTTTTTCTGTAATTATTTTTGCTGTCAGCATGACTCCGGTGTTGGTCCAGGCGGTTGCGGAGAAGGATCTGGGGGCTTTTTATCAGCTGAGCTGCGCCAGTTGTCACGGGGCGGACGGTTCAGCTTATAGCGCTGAGGGTAAGAAGCTTAGAGGCTTGAACTTGACCGATCCAGATTGGCAACGGAGTACGAGTGATGAAAAGATGGTGAAAGCCATCTTGAAGGGGAAGTTCTTCGGTCTGGCTATGCCGGGGTTTAAAAAAACACTAACTGGTGAAGAAATTCAACGGATGGTTACAGATATAATCCGCAACTCTAAAAAGGGAGAGCTAATCGCGCCTGATGCCAAAGCAGTAAAACCATAACATCGATTATCTTTTTTAATTAATTTGTTCAAGTGTAAGGATGTGTAGATGGGTGATTTACCGAATTGTCTGAAATGTGACTCGAAATATACATATGAAGATGGACTTATTTATGTATGTCCGGAATGTGGTCATGAGTGGGCAAAAAGTACAGTAATCGAAAGCGTCGATGATGAGAGTGTTGGTCTGAACAGTTACTGAAAAATCACCATATGGAAGTGGGTTTTTGTTTGCTGGAGTTTTTTTTAGAGCTTGTAATTTTTTCTTGACAAGCATGTGCCGATTGTATACAATAGTCCGGAATTAAGATAAGTAAGTTTCGTTTAAAGTCTCCTTGACCCGGCAGAGCCGGAACCAAACAAGTTGCATCGAGTTTTATATTCGCCACAGATAATACGGAGAAAAAATCATTTATGTTTTACTCTGTGAACTTTGTGCTCTTTGTGGCAAAATACAGGTAACTGCTCTGGCTGGAGCAGAAAAGAAATTTTTAAAGTAGTGAGAGGCTTCTTTCAAAGGCTTTTCAAGGGAGGTTATATTGATGAATGTCCATGTCCATGAGTTGATCGTTGTCGGTGGGGGTCTGGCGGGGAATTCGGCTGTCAATGAAGCCGGGTTGTTAGGCGTTGATACCGCCTGGATTTCGAAGATTTATCCGGTCAGGTCTCATTCCGGAGAAGCACAGGGTGGTATTAATGCTGCTTTGTCTAATAATCCCGATGGCCGAGACGATAGCCCTGAAAGGCATGCCTATGATACGATCAAAGGCAGTGATTTTCTTGGTGATCAGGATGCCGTCGAGCTTATGACCAACTTGGCTCCTGGCAGAATTATTGAGTTAGAACATTTGGGTGTGCCATTTTCCAGATATGACGATGGTACGATTTGTCAGAGGCCATTTGGGGGGGCGGGCTTCCCTCGGACCTGTTATGGGGCGGATCGGACCGGGCATTTTCTCCTGCATACGCTCTTTCAGCAATACCTCACTATGAAGGAACATATCAAACTTTACGATGAGTACTATGCAATAGGTCTGATAACCGATAACGGGGAATGCAAAGGTCTTACGACCTTTAATATGAAGACCGGGAAGATTGAGATATTTTTAGCAAATGCTGTGGTTTTTGCGACTGGTGGATCTGGAAGAAACTATGGAAATACGACAAACTCTTACAGCTCTACGGGCCTCGGAATAATGATGCCTTATTGGGCTGGTATTCCGGTTAAGGATATGGAGTTTGTCCAATTTCATCCTACCGCTATTATTGGGAAACATATCCTGATGACGGAAGGATGCCGGGGCGAAGGTGGCTACCTCATAAATAATGATGGTGAGCGGTTTATGAAGAAATACGCGCCTCAAGTAATTGAATTAGCCCCGAGAGATATGGTGTCCCGTTCGATTGAGACCGAGATCAGAGAAGGAAGAGGTATCAATCATGATAAATTCATTCATCTTGATTTAAGACATCTCGGCAAAGAGAAGATCATGGAGAAACTCCCGGGAATTAGGGAAATCACCCTTGATTTCTTAGGGATTGACCCTATCAAAGAACCTATCCCTATCCGTCCAGCCCAGCATTATACAATGGGCGGGATTGATGTTGACAATGATTGCAGGAGTGAGGTCAAAGGGTTTTACGCTACTGGAGAGTGCGCGTGTATAAGTGTTCACGGTGCCAACCGACTGGGTGGAAATTCCCTGTTGGAGACAACCGTCTTTGGGCAGATAGCCGGACAGATGGCCGGCAAGGAAGTGTTGGGCAAGGGAAAACCCAAGGTCGATGGTTTGGTGAATGACGCCTTGAAGAAACAGGAAAAAGTACTTGAGGAGTTGTATAACCGGGGAGGAACCGAAAACCAATACCATATAAGGGATGAACTGCACAATATCATGGATACAAAGGTGCAGATTTTCAGGTGTAAAGAAGACTTAGAGGATGCTTTAAAAGGAATTAAAGATTTGCAACAGCGGTTCAAGAATATCAGGTCTGTCTCCCCGGGGAATGTTTTTAATTTTGATAAGACTTGGACTTTGGAGATTGCGGCCAATCTGGATATATCAGAGGTTATTGCGTTGGGAGCCCTTGCCAGGGAAGAGAGTCGGGGAGCCCACGCAAGAACAGATTTTCCTAAGCGTGACGATGAAAAGTGGTTAAAACACACCATAGCGAGATTCACGGAAGAGGGTCCGGAACTTTCTTATAAACCGGTGTCCGTCACAAAATGGCAACCTGAAGAGAGAAAGTATTAAGCATGGATACCGTTGAATTTAAGGTGTTTCGTTTTGATCCTGAAAAGTCTGCAAAGTCTACCTTTGACACCTTTAAAGTACCACTGACTGAAGATTTGACTGTCTTGGATTCTTTAAATTATATCCAGAGTAATTATGATGGTAGTCTTGCTTTTAGGTCGTCTTGTCGGAGAGCCATGTGTGGTTGCTGTGGACTGAAGATAAATGGGAAGAATAAACTTGCCTGTCATACTATGGTAAAAGATCTCGAAACTCTTGAGGTCACAGTTGAACCTCTTTCTTTCCTTCCTCTGGACAAAGACCTGATCATTGATATGACTAAGCTGAATGAGGCATGTAAGAACAGTATGTCCTTACTACCTGCGGAAACAACTATGAAACAGATGGAGATAAGTAGAAAGGAGGGAATTTAAATTGGCTAAAAACGAAAAAATGGTTACCTTTAAGCTCTATCGTTATGATCCTGAGGTTGATAAAGAACCCCATTACGAAACCTATGATGTTCCTGTTATAACGGGTCAGACCGTATTGGAATCTCTCTATTATATCCTGGAAAATTATGATGGCAGTCTTGCTTTTCGAAGCTCTTGTCGGGCGGCAGTCTGTGGATCCTGTGGTATGAAGATTAATGGGAGATTCGGCCTTGCTTGCCAAAACTTGGTAGAAAACCTAAAACAGAGACCCGTAGTTGTTGAACCTCTTGCGCACTTACCTCTCATCAAAGACTTGGTTGTTGATATGGACAAGTTTTATGAGAAGTATGAAAGTGTTGAACCTTACCTGATTCCAAAAGAAATTCCCGAAGGTAAGGAATTTTGCCAATCTCCTGAAAATCGAAAAAAGATTGATGGTCTGGTAGAATGTATTCTTTGTGGTTCTTGTTATGCTGCCTGTACCATGGTTGATTGGGATCCTGATTTTCCTGGTCCTGCTGCTCTTTTGAATGCTGCCGGAAAGCTTAAAGACACAAGGGATGCACAAGGGCAGGAGCGTCTTCTTACATATGTTGATGAAAGTGGAATCTGGCGGTGTCATGATGAGCTTAATTGTACGGAAGTCTGTCCTAAGCATTTAAGTCCTACAGATGCGATAAATGCTCTTAAGAGAGAGGCCGTTAAATATCCTTTTACCTCACCTAAGAAAAAAGAGCTGACTGATGTAAAAGAAGTTGTTCCAACCATTCTTCCTCCCGAGCCTCTCACGACAAGGAGAAGCTTTTTTAAAACGGTATTCAATGGCGGAGTAGGCCTTGTTGCAGCGGGGATTTTGTTTCTGTTTGCGGCGCCTCTTATAAGTAAGCAGAAACGTGGATGGGTGCCGGGCTGGTTAAAGGTAGGAGCTCTTCCCGAAGTTGATCCAAAAAAACCAGTAGAAGTGATCTACTCAAGGGAAAAGTGGGAGAGAGGAAAACTTATTTCCTATCCTAAAAGAGCATATATTGTGAAGAGTGATTCGGGTGAGTTAAGCGCCATTGATCCTACGTGCACACACTTAGGTTGTACCTGTTATTGGGACGAATCAATAGATATGTTTCTATGTCCTTGCCATGGCGGCGCATTTGATAAAATAGGGAATGTGAAGCTTGGTCCACCACCGAGCCCGCTTAAGCGTCTAGGTGTTAAGGTTGAAGGAAAGACGCTTTATCTTCGGAAGGAGGTGTAATCTATGGAACAGGTTAAAGAAAAAAAAAGCGCATTGGGATTGGTAAAGACCATTTTATATAAACCACTTTCTAAGGATATAGGATGGTGGTACACATTGGGATCACTCTGTCTTTTCCTGTTTATCATTCAGATAGTGACAGGTATATTGCTGGCTTGTAACTATATTCCCACATTGGAGAACGCATATGAGAGCGTAGAATATATACAAGATGAGATGATGTGGGGATGGTTGATCAGAGGTATACACCATTGGGCATCTCATCTGATGATAATCGTGGTGGTTATCCATATGATACGAGTGTTTTTCCACGGTGGTTATAAGAAACCGAATGGGTTTACATGGGTCACCGGTGTCTTCCTTGTGTTTTTTACTTTAGTGATGGCGCTTAGCGGTTATATTCTTCCATGGTCCGATCGATCTTACTGGGCCGCAACTATTCTCGCCTTTGTCTTTGATTTTATACCTCTAATCGGCGTATGGCTCGCGAATGCAGCAGGAGGTTTACAAACCGGAGGAATGACCATAAGTCGTTATTGTGCATTCCATATGGTGCTTTTCCCCTTATTAATCGTGATGACGATAGCCATCCATCTGTTTCTGATTCAGATATATGGCGAGAAGGGGCCGCCGCCAAAGGGCGATAAGGAAGTGGGGACTCAGCCTTTCTTTCCCTATCAATTATCAAAAGATGTCATTGTCTCTATCTTGATGTTGATCGTCTTGGTTTTATTGGCAAGATTTGTGGGTGTGCCTGTGGAGATTCCGGCTGCCCCCTTGGCGGCAGTTGATTCCGTTCCCAAACCGGAGTGGTTCATACTTTTCGGTTATGAAATATTGAAGATGTTTGAAGGGAAGTCGATTATTCTTGCCTTGACCGTTGTTCCAATTATCGGGATTTTGATTGTTGTGTTCCTGCCGTTTTTCGACAGGAATCCGGAGAGGGCTTATTCGAAAAGGCCGATAGCTGTATCTTGTGGTGCGGGCATCGTGGTTGTGGTGCTATTTCTTACCCTGGTTGCTTATGTTTCTTCTCCTTTGCCAGGAAAGTTTTTTGCGCCGGATCGCCAGCTTGAGGTCAAGGAATTGGCAGGAATGGCATTATTTGAGAAGAATGTCTGTTATTGTTGCCACAGTATCGAAGGGATAGGTATGAAGCATGCGCCGGATCTCTGGAAAGTCGGCACCAAGCGGGATGCGAACTATTTAAGGAACCTCCTGAAAGATCCTGACAAGACCATCGGGAAAAAGGGAAAGATGGTAAAGTATAAACTTGATGCCGATGACATGGATGCCTTGGTCAGCTATCTTAGCAGTATCGATTTTATGCATTATAAGAGCAAGGTCGTGGATTCTGCGGTCTTTCGGAGCGCTTATATCTTATTCAAGGAAGGTAAAGATATTACCGATACGGATATTAAGAGCAGGGAAGAGAAGATAATAAGCCTGCTTACGCGAAACAAAGAAGAACTGGCGAAAAAAAGTCCTCTTGCAGAGACTTCAAGTGAAGAAATTGCAAGTGCTGCCAAGTACCTTGCTGCACATTACAAATAGGAGGAAAAGATGGAAGAGATAAAAAATAGTGATAATATCGTACGAAAAAGGGATTTGTTAAGCCTGTCTGAATGGCGAACTACGCAGACAGGAATGTGGGCATGGCTTCTGCAAAGGTTTTCAGCGTTACTTAGTGTTCTCTTTGTGGTGCTTCATCTTGTGTATCCTTATCAGGTTTATATTCAAGCCTGCATGGTATTCTTTATATGTATGCACGTCGCCCTGGGGCTGCGGGTAATATTATTGGATATCGGTACCCGTGCCACCTTCCAAAAAGTAGCATTTGGCTGTCTTATGGTTTTAGCTGTCGTTGCTTTTGTGATTGTGCTCAAGTATAGAATATTATACGTTTAAAAATGTATCGAGTTTTAGTATGGTGATAAGCAATGCGTGAAATTAACGTTTCCGATGTCGTAAAAACAGTTTCCCGTCTTTGTGTGGACGCGAACTATAACCTGGGGGCAGACATGCTTCGGGCTCTGGATTGGGCTGCAGCTATCGAAGAGTCACCCACCGGTAAGGATGGTATTGAACAGCTCAAAGAAAATGCCGCAATCGCGAGTCGAGATCAGGTGCCGATCTGTCAGGATACCGGGCTGGCCGTGATCTTTGTTGAACTTGGTCAGGATGTCAGAGTTATTGACGGAAATCTTGATGAGGCAATCAATGAAGGGGTTAGACAAGGGTATCTGGAAGGTTATCTGAGAAAATCGGCTTGTCATCCTTTTACCCGGGCCAATACGGGTGATAATACACCGGCTATCATTCATTATCGTCTCGTCGATGGCGACGCATTAAAGATAATCGTGGCCCCCAAAGGCGGCGGCAGTGAGAATATGTCTAAGGTGGTGATGTTAAAACCGGCCGACGGCATTGCCGGAATCAAGGAACAGGTTGTCGAATGGGTACGTCAGGCGGGAGGTAATCCCTGTCCGCCGACCATTGTTGGGGTTGGTATCGGCGGTAACTTTGAGAGATCTGCGCTGTTGGCCAAAGAGGCTTTGTTGCGAGAAGTCGGCAGTGTTAATCCTGATCCAGAGCTGCAAAGTCTGGAAGACGAATTGCTGGAAGCGGTTAATGATCTCGGCGTTGGCCCCCAGGGCCTTGGCGGTCGGGTTACCAGTTTTGCTGTTCATATTAAAATGTTGCCCTGTCATATCGCTAGCTTGCCTCTGGCTATTAATATTCAGTGTCATGCAGCCCGACATAAGGAGGCGGTTCTTTGATGGAAAATATAATACGTTTAACTCCGCCCTTAAGTGAAGAGATGGTAGCGTCACTGAAATCGGGAGACCAAGTTCTAATTACCGGAACCATCTATACTGGTCGTGATGCTGCTCATAAACGTTTGGTTGATCTTCTTGATAAAGGGGAGGAACTGCCGATTCCTTTGCAGGGTGAAATTATCTATTTTGTCGGTCCAGCTCCGGCTAAACCCGGTAAGGCGATTGGGTCGGCTGGGCCAACCACCAGTTACCGGATGGATTCCTATTCCCCCCGGCTGCTGGCTGAGGGGCTCAAGGGCATGATCGGTAAAGGTGGCCGTAACCTAGAAGTCCGTGAGGCGATCAAGGAGTATCACGGTATCTATTTCGCCGCAACCGGCGGGGCCGGTGCCCTCTTGGCGCAACGCATAAAAAAGGCTGAAGTTGTAGCCTATGAAGATCTTGGTCCTGAAGCCATCCGCCGTATTGAGGTTGAAGACTTTCCGGTGGTGGTAATCAATGATATTTATGGCAATGATTTGTATGAACAGGGAATAATTCCTTATAAAAGATAAGTCTTTGATTTTATTTAAAACAACAAAGGCGGGACGGTGGTTCCCGCCTTTGTTTTAACTTAAATATAAGATTCTCTAAACCTCAAGTATAACCATTTGGATGACAAAGTAAAAAGTTCAGATGTGAGGCGCGCGAAAACTTTGGAATGCAGTGTGCGTACAGTACGCCGCAGTGACTAAGCTTGAGCGGAACGAAACAGGTGGACTTTTTACAAAGTTATCAGGAGGAGCGATGAAGATCCACGAATATCAGGCCAAGGCGTTGCTTAAAGAGGCCGGCGTCCAAGTGCCTCGCGGGGTTCCGATCTTCGACCTTAACCAGGTTGAAACAGCCGTAACTGAGCTGGGCGGAGGTACGGTTGTTGTTAAGGCCCAGATTCATGCCGGGGGCCGCGGTAAAGGTGGCGGTGTCAAGGTTGTCAACGGGCTTGATGAAGCCCAAAAGGTGGCGGGTGAAATTTTAGGGATGCAGTTGGTTACCCATCAAACCGGTCCCGAAGGCAAGCAAGTTAAACGCTTGCTTATCGAAGAGGGGATGGACATTAAGAAGGAGTACTACTTCGGTATCGTTGTCGATCGGGCCAGTGAGTGTCCGGTGATCATGGCTAGTACCGAAGGTGGTATGGAGATCGAGAAAGTTGCAGCCGAGACTCCGGAAAAGATTATCAAGGAATTTATCGATCCGGTTCTTGGTTTACGTCCTTTTCAGGCGACTAAAATTGCTTATGGGCTTGGCTTTGAGGGTAAAGTGGTACGCCAGGCTAGTACCTTGTTTATGAACCTTTATAAGGTTTTTGAGGCTCAGGATTGTTCGATGGTCGAGATCAATCCTCTGGTTGAAACCGGAGATGGGCGGGTGTTAGCCCTCGATGCCAAGGTCAATTTTGATGAGAATGCCCTCTATCGTCATAAGGGCGGCTGGCCTGAGCTTCGGGATCTGGATGAAGAAGAACCTTTAGAGGTTGAAGCCTCCAAGTTTGGTCTTAACTACATCAAACTCGATGGTGAAGTTGGTTGTATGGTCAATGGTGCAGGCCTAGCCATGGCAACTATGGACATTATTAAATTGGCCGGGGCGGAACCGGCTAATTTCCTCGACGTGGGCGGCGCTGCCAATGCCGAATCGGTAGCCAATGCCTTTCGCATTATTCTTTCCGACCCCAATGTCAAGGCTGTTCTCGTCAATATTTTTGGTGGCATTGTTCGTTGTGATCGAATCGCCAGTGGTATTATCGAAGCGACTAAAATGGTCGATGTTAATGTCCCGCTGGTGGTTCGTCTCGAAGGAACCAATGCCGAAGAGGCCTCGAAAATTCTTGATGAGTCGGGTATTGATATGATCGTTGCTCGTGGACTTGCTGATGCTGCTGAAAAAGTTGTAGCTGCATTTAAATGATTTTTTAAGGAGATAGATTAATGTCTATTTTAGTCAATAAAGATAGTAAAATCGTGGTCCAGGGGATTACCGGCAATGAGGGGATGTTTCATGCTCAGCAGTGTGTCGCCTACGGTACCCAAGTGGTTGCCGGCGTAACCCCTGGTAAGGGCGGCCAGAAGATGGATGAGGTTCCGGTTTTCAATACTGTCGATGAAGCTGTTAAAGCGACCGGTGCCAACGTTTCCCTGATCTTTGTGCCGCCGCCGTTTGCGGCGGATGCAATTATGGAAGCAACCGATGCCGGTATCGATCTTGTGGTCTGTATCACCGAAGGTATTCCGACCCTTGACATGCTTAAGGTTAAAGCCTTCATGAAAGGCAAAAAAACCCGGATGATCGGCCCTAACTGTCCCGGTATAATTACTCCCGACGAAGCCAAGGTCGGCATTATGCCCGGTTTTATCCATAAAGCTGGAAGCATTGGAGTTATCTCCCGGAGTGGTACCTTGACTTATGAAGCGGTTGCCCAGTTGACCGAAAGAGGTCTCGGCCAGTCGACCTGTATCGGCATCGGCGGTGATCCGATTATCGGCAGCCAATTTATCGATCTCCTGGCTCTTTTCGAGGAAGATCCCGATACCGAAGCGGTTGTTATGATAGGAGAGATCGGGGGTAGCGCTGAAGAGGAAGCGGCCCAATTTGTCAGCGATAACATGACCAAACCGGTTATCGGTTTTATCGCTGGTCAGACCGCCCCTCCAGGTCGCCGAATGGGTCATGCCGGAGCTATTATCGCCGGCGGTAAAGGCACCGCGGCTGAAAAGATGGCAGCTATGACTAAAGCCGGTATCCACGTGGTTAAGAGTCCGGCCGATATCGGCGAAACTGTGGTTAAGGTTTTAGGTCGTTAATTTAATTATTACATCTCAGTACAAACAAAAAGCCCCGGTTAACGCCGGGGCTTTTTGTTTGTAAAGCCTTGTCGCATAACTCAATCTGAGTTATGAATTATAACTTTATATATTCTCCCATGAGCAACCTGTTTTTTGGCGTGATCTCATCGGGGATTTTCTGGGTTACAATCTGATATCCTTTTGCTTTTAGATTTACGGCTCGTAAAGTATCGACGGCCAGGGTTTTGTCCATCCAGCCTTCAAGCCCTCCAGTTGAAGATTCCTGTAAATCATGGCAGCAGGGAAGGACTGCCAATCTGGCATGCTGTTTGGTTGCCATATCAATAACCAGATCGGTTAAAGAACCACAGGCATGAGCTGAAACGACAAGATCATCGGGAAGAATGGCAATTTTCTGGAGCGGAATCTCTTTGTAAATAACCCTCTCCTCAAGTCGCGGCCATGCTGTGATCAAGGCCTCGGACAAAGTAGCTGCGTTTAACGGGATGTTGTTATCTACTGCAATAGCTATTGTTGAACTATCATCAAGTATGAGTAATATATGCGCCAAGAGTCCATGACCACAGGCAAGATCTAAAATCCTGCCGCCTCGGTATCTTCGTCGTACCCTTTTTGCCATCTCCCATGTTTCATAGAGCTCTTTCCTGGGCAAGGTTCCAGCCCGACAGACAGCCCTTGCGATTTTATCAAAAAGGTTGTTGCCGGGGAACAGTGACTGCTGTCGAGGTGTCAGACGGTTTTTTGAGGATTTTTTCATGGGCCATAAAATATGTGAAAATCTCTCTTTTAATATTCAAAGAAAATATTCATTGGGGTCTGTGGCCCCGGGTTTTACACATATATTCAATTCAACAGCTTAAACTATATGTCGTGCAGTTTTGTTTATCCGCTTACTTTGAAATGAGAGCTGATTTTTGCCTAAATTTCATTCAGGTGGGAAAGGGCCCTCTTCAGCATTGCCAGTTCAATGTCGGTTAGGCTTTTGGGGTCAATGAAATTATCAGGAGGTAAATGGCTGTCCATCATGATTATCTGATGTTTTAAGCGACTCTGCATCAAGTAATTGTATACATCAATTGTTTCTTTGTAGGTGCTTTTTTGATAGCTCCGAGTTCATAGAGTTTTTTTAACCGTAAAAGGGTATTGGTTTCATGTTTTCCCTTGTTATCTTCCTTTCGGGCTGGTGTGTAAGGTGGTTGTCTCATCGGTTGAAGAAGTCCTGCCGAGGGATGTAAACCTATAAGAAATAGAGCAGCAGTTTTTTTCCATCCGCCGGTGGTGAGGAAATCCAGTATGCCAGCCGTCCCCGGCAGAAAATATAGTGTACCTGTCCCATCCCCAAAAACTTATAAACTTTAATTTTATTGATGTTCAAGGTTTCCGGCTCATGGAAGGGTGAACGGGGATTGCTCACCATTTTATCCGCCATGACTTCAGCTTGTTCCCGGGTCAGGGCAGAGGTTTTGCTGCGTGATATCCAGATCATGGTCGGCCCTTTTCCCGCCGCTTCGTAGTTACCGATGGCTCCTGCTTCCACGGTAATATTTTTGCCGTGCAGGCGGTTGATTTTCCCCAGGGCTTCGGTGCCGGTAATCAGTTGAACCTGCTGCCATTCGCCGATGCTTTCCGGGAACAGTGAATTCAGATTTTGCGGTTTTTCAGGGGAGGGAAACAATGCCTTAAATCCGACCACCACAATTACGATGCTCAGTGCAAATAAGATTCCCGGTAGTTTTGATCTTTGTGCCATGTGGTTGTCTCCTTTATCCCGTCTCCTAGTCACGGGCCAGATTGACGCAAAACCTCGGTCGCCCCGTAGCTTTTTACCAGCCCCTCGATCCTGATCATGCCGCCTCCGTTTCGGGCCGCCATTAGAAGAAATTAGTTACAACATACTTTAGCGAACCCTCGCTTGCAAAGGCCGGCTTTTTTGAAATAGTAAAGTGAATTTCGCCTTCACGTACATAGTAGGAACCCCCTACTTCACCCCTGACCGAACCAGAGACAGTATTTCCGGTAATCACGATGTCGTTCGATGATCATTTTGCCTCTTGTTTTGCTCGTGCTAAAGCTGCCACCAGATCCGTACCCGGCCAGATATCGACAGAAAAGTTGAACGCCATATTACCTCGCTTATTCTGCTCTAAAAAATTTGCTTGAGCTCTGGTTTTGTGCATACATGCAATTTTATAGCTCAGCTCTCTATGTTCTGCTGTTTTCTTCGTACATAAATCGTTTTCTTTATTAATGCCACCAAAACATCAGCGTCATCCCTTATTTCTATGGTAAATTTCGAAAAATACTTTTCTCCGTTGCCAGTATTGTTTCTTATTAATTCTAAATCCTTATTCGATATCTTTATTACTGATGTTACTTTTTTTTTGCTGGTTTTAATAAATTCGATATTGGCCGCTTTGTCCCAAACTAAATACTCATTTCCCAGCAGTTGCATTAAAAGCAACATCAAGTGAGGGTCAACCATCGAGTAAAGACTTCCCCCAAAATGTGTGCCGACCGCATTTCTATTAAACCAACGCAATGACATTGAGACATGCAGTTCTCTCCAGTCCTCACTGATAGATGTAATTTTCACTCCTGCACCGATGTAGGGTGGATATAAATTAAGTATTAGTTTCAAAAACTTGGGGGTGAATTTCATCCAATTTCTCTTCTTTTAACTGGCTGTCTGGAGTTGGTTATAATTCCGCTATATATGAATTAAAATACTGTCTAAACTACGACGCGATTTAGGAAGTTTTGCACTGTAGTCCGCTTGAAGAATCTTTTTCGTTGCAGCGTATTTTTAGTGGCGTGTCTCCAGAGGAGATCTTCAACGATTGGATGGAGCATGGTTATTTCTTACATCAAGTTTGATATTTTTGTTTTTTCATATTCTCATGATATCTGTATTTTTACAATATCTATTTATGTAAGGCATTATTTCAAAAGCAAATTTTTTCCAGACCGCCTTTTTTTTGACTCTTGTTGGAATGATATCTCCCGGGATAATGTGACGGTGCGAGTTAATGCCGTGCTCTATTTTCAGGTGGCAGATTCGAGAAAAGCAATTATCCAGGTGGAGGGTTATGAGGTTGCAACAGGGCTGTTGGTTTGACAACAGGCAAACCATTCGTTATAATGGTAGGTAGTTGGTAGGTGCATGAGCGGGGTGCACTCCGAAGGCCTTGATCCGTAAGATAACTCGCTACGGGGAGCCATTTAGCTTGGTAATGTCGGCCAAGCCCAACTTATAACCTCATCTGTTCTGACTCCACGAGGCATAGTAAACCCCGTGGCAGTATCCTGAGTGAAAGGAATAAACTTCCGGCTCAGAGACTCAGGGCGATGAGGTTTTTATTTTTTTGCAGTAGGGATTTCAAGTGATAGAAAAAGATGTGTTGCTAATGAAAGTTGAATCGGAGGAGGACGGAAAATGATTATATCTTATTATCTTGTCATAATCGCACTGGTTATCGCTATATTGGCGCTTTCCCTGAAAGTTGTTAAAGAATATGAGCGTTTGGTGGTCTTTTTTCTCGGTCGTTTTCAGGAGGTTAAAAAACCGGGTCTGCGCATCATTATTCCCGGTATTCAGCAAGCCGTCCGGGTTGACCTGCGGGTGATCACCATGGATGTTCCCAGTCAGGATGTTATCTCCCGGGACAATGTGACGGTACGGGTTAATGCCGTGCTCTATTTTCAGGTGGTAGATCCGAAAAAAGCGATTATCCAAGTGGAGGATTATTATAACGCTACCAGCCAGCTGGCTCAGACCACCCTGCGTTCAGTGCTTGGTCAACATGAACTGGATGAGATGCTCTCTGAACGGGAGAAGATGAATGCTGATCTGAAGGAAATTATTGATAAGCAATCTGACGCCTGGGGCATCAAGGTCACCAATGTTGAAATAAAGCATGTGGATCTCAATGAAAATATGATTCGGGCCATTGCCAAGCAGGCAGAGGCGGAGCGGGAACGCCGGGCCAAAGTGATTCATGCTGAAGGTGAATTGCAGGCCTCGGAAAAACTGCTGGCTGCCGCTAACGTTATTTCCCAAAATCCTCAGACTCTGCAACTCCGCTATTTACAAACTTTAAACGACATTTCCAATGAAAACGCGACCACCGTTGTTTTCCCCCTGCCCATGGACTTGATCCAATCATTTTTGGGAAAAAAGAGTGGAGGTGCTATAGAATGAGGGTTCTAATACCTCGACTAAAATCCCGGAGATTTTTCAAGACAGCTTAAAGTCTATGAGGGGTGTTTTATGGCGATCGGGGAGTTGTGCGTAAGAGAGGTGTTTAGCGTGGAAAAGGAGATAAACTACGAGAAATCTTGAACCAAGAGAGCAAAGCTGAGGCTGAAAAGTGCCTCAGATCAACAACATTTTATCAATCATCCCGCTTTACAATAAAATAATATCTGTGTTATTGTCAGTAAACTTAAAAAATCATCATCTCGGCACCGTCGCAGGCGGGACGAGTGATAAAACGCTCTTTGTTATGTGAAAAAATTTCTATTCTCGGTCAGCCTTCTAGATGAAAAAGTTTAACCGGAGACGCTCAGCTCATTAGGAGAAGTCGTGAAGCAAGCAGAAGATGAAAATATCCTTGTTCGGCAGGAGATAGTTGACGGGGTTGAGTTGGAAAAGGTGTTGCCGGATGATAAAGAGGAGGGTCTTATCCCGTAATTGTAAGAGGAAGGTAGTTTTCAAGCTAAGGATTTTTGAGCGAATCCTAAACCAACAATAAAGGGAGAACTTGCCATGACGACGAAATTTTCATTCAGCAAGATTGAGAATGAACTGCTTCCGGGGTTCAGGAAAAAAATCGGGGATGCAGAATCGACTGAGGATGTAAAAAAGTTTTATGTCTATACCATGCAGGAGCTTTTCCATCAGGCTTTTTCCGGTAAGCTCAAACTGGAGTATAGTGATATTTCCCTGCAACCGCTGCAGGATCAGTCTTTTGCTCTGAGCGAACGGGTCAAGGAGCGGGCTGATTTTGTCGTGACCTGGAAGAACTCCGATCTCTCCCATGTGATTACGCGTTTTACTGAAACCTCAATCAAAAGGTATAAGCATCTGGAGAAAAATCCTGCGAAAAGCGAGGCAAAAATCAGGATGTAATGGAGTGAAGTGAGGGTGAGAAATATCAGGTTGAAATAGGTTGGGACTGATACTGGAGGGAGAGGTTTAAAAAAAATTATGCGTATTGCAATGCTTTCACCCATTGCGTGGCGAACGCCGCCACGCCATTATGGTCCCTGGGAAAGTGTGGTCTCCCTCTTGACGGAGGGGTTAGTCGCCAAAGGAGTGGAGGTCACTCTTTTTGCCACTGTGGATTCCAAAACCAAGGGAATGTTACAGGCTGTATGCCGGTACGGCTATGAGGAAAACAGTAATGTGGAACCAAAAGTTTGGGAACATTTACATATATCAGAGCTCTTTGAACGGGCTGATGAGTATGATTTGATCCACAACCACTTTGATTTTGCTCCATTGACCTACAGTGGATTGGTGACAACCCCGGTGCTGACCACCATTCACGGTTTTTCCTCTCCCCGGATCCTGCCTGTTTATGAAAAATACAATGACAAGACCTTTTATGTGGCGATCAGCGAAGCCGACCGTTCACCAAAGCTCAACTACACAGCAACTATCCATCACGGCATTGACCTCAACGATTTCACGTTTAACCCTGATCCGGAGGACTACTTGATTTTCTTCGGTCGCATTCATCCGGACAAAGGCGCCAAAGAAGCCATTGCTATTGCTCGGGATGCCGGCCGAAAATTGATCATGGCTGGCATTATTCAGGATGAAAGCTACTATGAATTTGAAGTCGAACCTCATCTTGGTGAGGATGTTGAGTATGTCGGCAGTGTTGGGCCGGAGCAGAGGAATGTCTTGCTCGGCAAAGCGAGTGCTTTATTGCACCCGATCAACTTTAATGAACCTTTTGGTCTTTCTATTGTGGAATCGATGGCGTGTGGCACGCCGGTGATTGCTTTTAATCGAGGAAGTATGCCGGAATTGATCCGCCCCGGATTAAACGGATTTCTGGTGACCAATGTCGAAGAAGCGGTTGTCGCCGTCAAGGAACTATCTCAGATAGACCGGGCTGCTTGCCGTAAGTTTGTTGAGAAGAATTTTTCCACGGAGCGGATGGTGGACGATTACATCAAGGTCTATGAGCAGATCATTGCTCAGACAAAACGTGAAGATCATCGGCCGTGGGGATATTACACGGTTCTTGCGGATGAATCGGATCATAAGGTTAAACGCATTCATGTCTATCCCGGCAAGCGTCTGAGTCTGCAGAAGCACCAGCGCCGGGCGGAACGCTGGACCATGGTTTACGGTGAGGGGGTTGTTACCTTGAACGATCAACGGATTCGCTTGAAAAAAGGCGAATCTATCGATATCCCCCAGGGAGCGGTCCATCGTATGGAGAATCAAACCAACGAGAACATGGCCTTTGTCGAGATTCAGTTGGGAGATTATTTCGGGGAAGATGATATTGTCAGGTTGGAGGATGACTTCGGTCGGGTATAGAGGGGGTTAAATTATGCAAGATCCTGTAGTGCAACGGTATTCTAAAAATCCGATTTTGACCAGAGATGACGTTCCCTATCCGGTGGCAACCGTACATAATGCCGGGATGGTCAAGCATGACGGCAGGTATGTTATGCTCTTTCGTTCCCACCGGCGAAACGGTCGCTCAATTATCGGCTTGGCCGAGAGTGTTGATGGTTTCTCCTTTACGGTGCGGCCGGAACCTTTTCTGACGCCGTCCTTGGAAGGGGTGTTCGGTGAGTATGAAGAGTTCGGTGTGGAAGATCTGCGCATCTCCGCTTTGGAGGGCGAGTATCTCCTGACCTATAGCGCCTATTCAAGACACGGGGTACGAATTGTCTGTGCCCGGACCAGGGATTTTAAGCAGGTCGAGCGGATCGCTTTAATCTCTCAACCGGACATGCGTAACGTGGTCATTTTTCCGCAAAAAATTAACGGTAGATATGTGCGTCTCGACCGGCCCCATTCCGAGATATCCCCTTGGTCTATTCATATCTCTTATTCTCCCGACCTTATTCATTGGGGGGACTCCAAGGTGGTTATGAAGCCGGTGACCTATCACTGGGACCAGTTGAAAATCGGTCCGGGCGCCCCGCCGTTTATGACGGACGCAGGTTGGCTCCATATCTACCACGGGGTCTTTGAAACCATGGCCGGGGCCGTATACCGGCTCGGTGTGGCCTTGCACGACCGAGATGATCCCTCCCGGATTATCGGGGTTGCAGATGAGTGGATACTGCAACCCGAAGACCCCTGGGAGATCACCGGCTATGTGCCCAACGTGGTCTTTACTTGCGGCGCCGTTCCGGAAGACGATGGTACCGTGAAAATTTACTGGGGTGGCGCCGACACGGTTATGTGTGCGGGGTCAGCTCGGATCCGGGATCTTGTGGAAATGTGTATTAGCAACCCGAGGCCACCATATTAGGACTAGGCAGATGTCTTTAGCACCTTTGAAAGTAGAAAGAGAAAAGAAAAAATTTTCAGCAGAGCCCACCCGGGTGATTACTAAGTTTTATCTTCCAGGAGGTGAAGAGCGGAGCAAACACATTATCGCGCGTGTTCTCGGACTATCAGAAGAAGAAACCCGGCAGAACCTGAAGCAGGTTATGGTTGATTTTGCAGCCCGCCATAATGATATCCGCCAAGTATTTAACCGGCACTTTAAAAAGATCAAAGAGTATCTTCCCGAAGGTCTTGACCTCTCAGAAGAGAAGATCTGTCTGCTCGGGGCTTTTTTTACGCATGAGTATTCGATCCAGGCGGCCGCTTTTTTCAACCCTTCTATCGTTATGCATCCAGACCAGAGTTATCTTGAGGAAAAATGCCTGCGTTTCATCTTGAGTTTTCGCTCCACCGGAGAAGGGCACATATCATCTCTTGAATTCAGAAGTGGCGTTCTCGATGAAAAAAACGACTTCCGTTTTGACGAAGTCAGCCGCTTTGTGCAAACTCCTAAAGTCATTAAAAATCCTACCTATGACAAATATGTTTTTCAACTGAAATTTGTCGATATGGCAGCTATGAATGGAGTAGCCAGTGAAATACTGCAGGATCTGCCGGATAGATTCACATTCATTGAGCTCGAGGACGCTATCCACAAGAAAACCCATGTCTGGCTTGAAGAACCGGTTCCTTGGCTTAATGAAACGGTAGAGAAAATGCTCTGGCTGGCGAGATCCAATTACCACTTAAAGTTCAGAAGTGATCGACGGATATCGGAGAGGGTTATTTTCCCCGTGTCGGAAAATGAAAGCCAGGGTATTGAGGATGCCAGGTTTGTACGCTTTTGCGATACCAACGGTGAGATCACATATTACGCAACCTATACCGCTTACAATGGTTTTGATGTTCTGCCGATGCTACTCGAAACAAAGGACTTTGTCAGCTTCACAATCCGAACCCTTAACGGCAAAGCAGTACAGAATAAAGGGATGGCTCTTTTCCCCAGAAAAATTAACGGCAGATACATGATGATCTCCCGCCAGGACGGTGAAAACATGTTCATCATGTCTTCGGAAAATATCCATTTCTGGCACGAAGCCGAGATCCTGCAGGGGCCGATATATCCGTGGGAGTTTATCCAGATCGGTAACTGTGGTTCTCCCCTTGAAACCGAGGCGGGCTGGATCCTGCTGACCCATGGGGTTGGGGCGATGAGAAAATATTGTATCGGCGCCTGTTTGTTGGACTTGCAAGACCCATCCCGGATTATCGGCCATCTTGCCGAGCCGTTGCTCAGCCCCATGGAAGAAGAACGTGAAGGTTATGTGCCGAATGTTCTGTACACCTGCGGCGCCATAATTCACAACAATGAATTGATCATACCATACGCCATGTCTGATACCTCATCCGGTATTGCGACGGTTTCGGTGCCGGAGCTGCTGGCCCGGCTTTCTGGAGTGTAAGTCTAAAGCAAGGAAGCCTATATGAAAAACATGAAGATAGCGGTTATCGGCAATTATCTGCCCAGGCAGTGTGGCATTGCTACTTTCACTACCGATCTGTGTAACGCTCTCGCCCCGGGTCTGGAAAAAAGTGGTGAACGGCTTACGGTCGTGGCCATGGATGACATTGATAAAGGTTACCCTTATGCGGATCGGGTCGGGTTTCAGGTACGGGCCAACGTTCAGTCTGATTATCTTCATGCCGCTGAATTTTTAAATGTCCATAAATTTGATGCTGCGATTCTCCAACACGAATTTGGCATATTCGGGGGAGAGGATGGTTCCCATATCATCCAGCTTATAAAAAATCTGCACATGCCGGTGATTGCCATCCTGCATACGGTTCTCAAGGATCCTACGGACGGGCAGCGTGCCGTTACCCAAAAATTGGCCCAATATACCGACACCCTGGTGGTCATGGCCCATAAAGCTAAGACCCTGCTCATCGATTCCTATAGCATTGAAGAATCGAAAATCACCTTTATTCCCCACGGCATCCCGAACGTGCCTTTTGCTGAATCTGTTTCTGGTCCATTCCGGACCCAGCTCGGGCTCAAAGGTCGGAAGATAATACTGACCTTCGGCCTGCTGAGCCCCGGCAAGGGGGTTGAAGTCATGCTTAAGGCGATGCCCGCGATTATCGAACAGCACCCTGATGTTTCCTATATTATCCTCGGCAAGACGCACCCTCACGTTATAAAAGAGACTGGCGATGCCTACCGGCAGAGCCTCTATCAACTGGTTCGCCGTCTTGGCATTGACGATCATGTGCTGTTTCACAACCGTTTTGTCGAGCTTGAGACCTTGACTCAATATCTGACTGCCGCCGATCTCTATGTCTCCCCCTATCTCAAGGAAGAACAGATTGTCTCCGGAACCTTGGCTTATGCAGTGGGCATGGGTACAGCCGTGGTTTCCACCCCCTACTGGCACGCCCAGGAGCTACTGGCGGAGGGCCGAGGATGCCTGGTGCCTTTTAACGATCCGCAGGCTTTGGCCAAAAAGGTCAATCATCTTTTGATTCACGAAAAAGAACGTAAAGAGATCAGGAAAAAAGGTTATCAGTCCGGTCGTTCAGCGGTCTGGAAATCCGTGGGTACAAAATATCTCGACCTGCTTTCTGAGATATTGGAACGTACAATCGACCAGCCGATACCACAATATGCCGAAAGACCGGATGCTGGAATTCTGGAACCTGACACCCGGCTTCTGGGTGTCATGCCGGAGGTCAACCTCCAGCATATGCTCATCATGACCGATAGCACCGGCATTCTCCAGCACGCCAAATATTCAATTCCGGACCGCAACCACGGCTATTGTGTGGATGATAATGCCCGGGCGCTAATTGTTGCCACCATGTACTATGCTCTTTACCAGGATAAGGATGCCATTCCCCGAATGCAGACCTATCTTTCTTTTTTGCACTACTCTTTCAATCCGGAGAATGGACGGTTTAGAAATTTCATGTCCTATGACCGGCGCTGGCTCGAAGAGATCGGTAGTGAAGATTCCCACGGGCGTACCCTCTGGGGACTAGGGGTTGCCATCCGGCATGCACCCTATGATTCGATCAGGAATCTGGCCGTTCGGCTCTTTCTCGACGGTCTTCCAGTTGTCAAAAATTTCAAGTCCCCCAGATCATGGGCCTTTGTCATCATTGCTCTACATGCCTATATGGAGGTTTTTGGCGGGGATACCACGGCCCGCCGGTTACGCGCTTTGCTGGCGGAAAAACTCTTTGCTCTCTTTCAGAAAGGTTCCAGCCCGGACTGGTTGTGGTGTGAAAATAAGCTAACCTATGCCAATGCCAAATTACCCCATGCCCTGATTCTGGCCGGGCAGTGGATCCCCAATCCCGAAATGTTTAAAATGGGCATCGATTCTCTCACCTGGTTGCTGGAAAAACAGCAGGCGCCGGAAGGTCATCTTTCAGTTATCGGTAATTTGAACTGGCACAATAAGAATGGTCTCACCTCCAATTTTGATCAACAGCCCATTGAGGTCATGTGCCTGATCGGCGCTTGTGCCGCGGCCTTTCGTTCTACCGGCGAGATAAAATGGCTTGACCAGGGGCATCGTTGTCTCGACTGGTTTCTGGGCAGTAATGATTTGAACGAACAGATTTATGACTTTAAGACGGGAGGGTGTTGCGATGCTATTCAGCCCACCGGCATCAACGCCAATCAAGGTGCGGAGTCAACCCTTTCCTGGCTGATTTCTCTCCTCAGCATGTATGAAATTCTGGAGCAGATGGACAAAAAATAGAATAAAATTTTTACTTAGCCATCTCGTGACTTGTTACGAGTGTATTAAAGAAGCTCGAATATCAGCAGACCCTGTTGTCTATGAAAAAGATCTTTTTGCTTGTTATTCTCCTCTTTGTATTTTTGGTTGGCCTTCCTCTCATGGGGGTTCTGGTCGTCGGAAAAAACGTTATTCAATACTGTGAATTTCCTCCCCTGACTCACTACGTTTCACATGCACCGTTTTCCTGGTATTTCTTTTTGGGTTTGGTGATAATTGCCATTCTCATATCTACTTTACTCTTTTTCCAGCTCCATCATAAGCAATCTTCAGCGGGCCTCAAAAACCAAACAAACCCTGCGGTTTTCCCTTGGTGGGGGAATTTGGGGCTGTTATTAATATTGGTTAGTTGGGTCGTGGCCTGGAATAGATTCTCCCTCTTTCATCACTTGCAACCCTATACCTTTTTCCCTCTTTGGTGGGGCTATATTCTGTTCATCAATGGCTTTACATATTTCCGCAGTGGTTCCTGTCTTCTGACTGGCCGACCCATCTATTTTTTTATTCTTTTTCCAGTAAGTGGCTGTTTTTGGTGGTTCTTTGAATATCTGAATAGGTTTGTGCAAAATTGGTATTATGTGGGGATTGATGATTTTAATGTCCTTGAATATATTTTCTATGCCTCCCTTTCTTTTTCAACAGTATTACCGGCGGTGCTCAGCACCGAAGAATTCTTATCTTCATATCCTAGACTTACTGAGCCCTTAAAAGCATCTTTTGTTATACGTTTTTGTGAAACCAGATTTATCAAGATTAGTGTTTTACTGGCAAGCTCGATAGGACTTGTCGGAATAAGTATCTGGCCTGATTATCTTTTCCCGTTGCTCTGGCTTTCTCCGCTCTTAATTATTATCACCATGCAAAAGATGATGGGGCGAGCTACAGTTTTTGATAGCCTGTATCATGGAGACTGGAGGTCTGTCTGGATACCTGCCCTGGCGGCACTGTTTTGCGGATTTTTCTGGGAGTTATGGAACGTGAAAAGTCACGCGCACTGGGTTTATTCAATTCCTTTTGTCGAGAAGGCCCAGATATTTGAAATGCCGATTCTCGGTTATCTGGGTTATCTTCCTTTTGGGCTGGAGTGTAAGGCGGTTGCCTCGTTAGTTGAAGAAGTCCTGCAGAAGGGATGCAAATCAAAAAGGTTTTTTACCAGGTTTTTAGAGTAACCATTTAGGTTGGTTGACTTTTATCAGCTAATAAAAAAGGGTGTTTTTTACGGTGGACCCGAGCGTCTAGACAACTTTTTGTAATGTTAAGCTATAGGCCGGGGTTTAAAATCTAAAGTAATTTCTTAATGCTTTTCGGGGGGTGCGGGGGGCGGAGCCACCCGCCCTCGGGCCC
>Ga0307990_1000043_pt1 | contig 115257 bp, 98 predicted proteins | sample EllFjometagen129_FD_203168 | JGI IMG/M metagenome (GOLD analysis project Ga0307990, IMG submission 203168) | Marine microbial communities from Ellis Fjord, Antarctic Ocean - #129 | ecosystem: Environmental > Aquatic > Marine > Unclassified | place: Southern Ocean | collected 2014-10-08 | reverse complement strand
TGCGTCCACGCTCTAAGAGGTACCTGATATTTGCTGTTTTCATGTCGTCTGTAAGTATATTTTTTACAGAATCCAGTATAGCTTTAGCTTGAGTAAATTTACCTTGAAGACCTTGAGTTCGTGCTATCTGAGTGAGAAGTTCAGCATGATATTCAGCATCATAAGAACTTTCAGAAGTGTCTCTCAGACCTTTTAGAATCTCATTGAAAACGATCTCAGTAGAATCAGGATGCTGATAATCCCACATTGCATCAAAATTAGGTAATGGATTTATTCCACCTTCTGAATTGTTTCCAACATTACATCCGAATAAAACAAACATTGCCAAGAGATAAAACAAATTCCTCATTAAGTCCTCCTATATCTTCTGTAAAGTTCTGGATTGCTTTAAAAATGACAAGAAAAAAAAGCACCTGACATAAGACAGGTGCTTTAGGTTATTAATTAATCCAAGTTGGATTAATATCAATTTGATCAGAATTTTAGAGTAAATGACATTTTAAGCGACTGTACAAAATCCTGCAATGTGTTATGATCCAAATCAAAAAATCCCACAAAATCTATTTGCAGTTTCTTAGTTGGCTCAAAGCCAATACCGTAGAAATAATTTGTTGAACTTAATGTTGTTTTTCTTTGATTTGAATATGAGCTATATGTGTTATCTTCGATTTCAACGGTTGAAGTTTCGTCACCATATTCCGTAATGATAACAATCGGATCGGCATTTGTTACCTGTTTACTATGATTGTGAACTCTATACCTATTGTAGAAAGAAGCTCCAAATCTGACTGCCCATTTATTATTTCTGGTGAATTTGTACTCTAAACCTACAGGTAGTATAAGATCTGTTGTAGCTGTTTCACTTGTTATATCAGATTCTTCCAGATATGTTTCGGTTATATTATAATCATTTTCATCGGAAACCTGATTATTTTGAAGATAAATTTCGGAGTTATCAATTTCATCAACTTCATCATATGTTTCTTTAGTGAACTTGTAATTCAATTTTGCACCAATTCCAAGATAGACTTTTTCATCAAGTTGAAAATTATATCTGCTAAAGATATCATAATCCAACATCCATTGATCACCTTTCGTAGTAGTCGTATTGATATTAACAGTTTCCATTAGATAGTCAGTATTCAACGTATCAAGTCCATCATAGAATGCAGTGACATTATTCTCTTGATATAAGTTCTCATATTCGTAGTTATAAAAACCAAAATTAAGATGAGTTCCTACAAGCCAATAGCTATCATTCTTTCTTTCTTCAGATTCTGCCAGGTTTTTACGTAATGATGCTCCAATACCAGATTCTAGACCTGATGTATTATCATCAAACTCATTATCCGAATTTCCTTCTTCATAATTAAGATAATTAGTAATTCCAGGGTTATAAGTGTCAGATCTGTCAAAATCAATATCTTCAGAAGAGATGTCTTGATTTGTATAACCTAACATCAAGTCTCCACGTAATTCGTATCCTTTGAAATCAGGATTCATGACAGAAAATAGCAGATCTAGATTTAAAGATTTTGTATCCATTATATTCTCATCATCTTCAACTAAATCAAAACTGTTGTATTCACCCGCCAGTTGATATTCTGTTTGATCAAGTTCATATAGTAGTGTTTCTCTATCTATGTCTTTTGTTACATCAATTCGCAGACCGCAGATGAGATCATTCCAAACAGTGCTGTTATTGAGAACAAACCTGAGAAGATTATTATCATCATAACATTTCTTATTTTGTGTATTACTGCTAATTACATCATAAATACCATCACTATCTATATCTTCGTGAGATGTAAAGATGTTCTCGATCTCTCCATAGCCATCCATATCGAAACTGCCATTTAACTCGGTATCCAAGTGCACATATTGTCCGAATTTACTATTAGCAAATTCAATCAAAATCGAGTGTTTTAGATTTTCTAAGAAGGGACTTTGCATGGAAAATCCTAACAGATATTGATCTGAGGAATCATTGTCCAATAATTCTTCATTTCCATTTATGATGTTACTCAGGTTAGTGTATAATCGGCTGCCTGAAACAAAATGAAGATCGATCGGATCATAGATAAGATCTAAGTCGTCATCGATAGCTGCCCCTGTGGCTAGGTTACGGAAAGAGCTGGTTTCGGCAAACAAAACGCTAAACAGGATTAAACTGGTTATCAATATTATTTTTTTCATTTTTCTCTCCTTCTATTGCCATGTTATTTCGATATTATCGATAAAACAGTTACCATAGCTTGATGTATAATATAACCAGGTTAGAGTAATTTCTGAATTTGATCCAGTATAGTATGTTCCATATTCGTGACTCCAGCTCGATGAATTATTATCCCAATCAAAATAATGATTACCATTTATGTACAAGTCTCCATCACCTGAAGTATCGTCTTCTCGTGTATAGAAGGAGATAGTAATATATGTGTTTTGAGGAACATCAATTGTAGTTTCAAGATACTCATCATCGGATGATCCACCACCACATGTAATACTATAAATTCCTTCGTATGAAGCATTTGATGTAATATACCATTCAGTTCCACCATATGTCCAAGTTGTCCAGTTAATGGGAAATTGGCCGTCTTCGAAATCTAAAAAGACTTCGTTAATTTCAGAAAGTTCAACCGTTGTTTCATTGGAATAATCTGTGTATATTATGTTCTCATAATTATTGAATGCTCTAATTCGATATTTAATAATATCACTATATTCAAAATTTAGAGTATCGTTATCAATGTACTCAATTATATTTCTGTCTACTGTAGTTATTTCTGAGTAGGTTCCATTATTGATTTTTCTTTCAATAGAGAAGCCATTTTCCATACTAGAGTTATCAAGCCAATTGAGATTTATAGATTTTGTGCCCATACCCTGTGATCCACTGAGATTAGAAGGAGGATCAAAAGCCATTTGGAATAATGAACTGTAACCAATGGAAGTATCATCTTCAAAATTACCTATTGCTTTTACTCCGAACATATAAACTTCATTTATGGAAAGACTATGAATCACAAGGTCGGTTTCGTCTTTATTCACCAGAACTGAATCGATAACTTCATAAGTTGCATTATAAGTATAAACCATGAAATCGTCCTCTGATTCAGTGTTATCTTTCCAGGTTACTTCCACTACCTCTTGTGACAGACCGTTAACTTCAACACTATCTGGAGCTTCCCATCTAGGAGTTTTTATAGTAACTTGATCTTGTTGACAGCCACCGGAATTATTAATTGCAACAACGTTATATGTGTAGTATGAATTCTGTTCTAATAGAGTATCAGTTATTGATGTTTCTGACACGTTAGTAAATGTAGTTAATGTTTCATAATTACTACCTGCTCCTAAAATTTGAATATTATCAATTACACCAAATCCATAATCGTATGTGTAGTATTGCCACTGCAATGATAATGTAGTACTATTCCCAGTATTATAAACATAATAACTTTGTTGCCATTGATCACTACCCCAATAACCGTAAGTCATTCCGTTAATACGAAAACTTCCTTCACCATCATTCACAGCAGCGGCTATAAAACTAATGATAATATCTGTATTCTGTGGGACGTTGATAGTTGTTTCTAAATATTCATAACCATAATAACCTTCATTGGTTCGAGCACAGTAATTCCCTTCAAAGGAAAATTCATCAGTAATAAACCAACCTCCAAAATCACCCCAAGTAGTGTAATTTGTTGGAATAGCTCCACTTTCAAATCCCTCTATGGAACGTTCTTCTGGCTCACTATCCATTCTCATTACTTTATAACAAAGAAAATCATTGTCGGTACTTTGCGTCCAATTCATTTGCACCTGATTAGTTTGAATGTTACCATTGTAATATCCAATTGAGTAGTCATCTCCATCCATTAGAAGATTTGTATTGATCAAAAAATCTGTAGTAGGTATCTCTACTACATATTGATCGATCCCGATCGGATTTTTCTGAGCACAAGACCAGAAAACTGAAAAAACAAGAACTAATAAAAATAAAATCCAAAATTTGTTTTTCATTTGTACCTCCTTTTATAATTAATTTTAGTTTACTTTGTATTAAGAAACTTTTATAGATTAATAATATTAATTGTCAACTTACTTTTATTATATGTATCACAGTATATTTAATATATCAAAAAATTTCAAATAAGTAAAATTTAATGACCACTAAAATTTAAAAAGAAAAAAGCCGACATAAAAGCCGGCTTTTTGTTATTTAAAAAACAACTACTATTTATTAGGACATTGTTTTATTATTTCAGGATTAAGATTTTTATCTCCATAAGCTTTATCAAAGTGAGCATTGAATTCAGAAGCTAATTTTTCCGCTCTTTTATCATAAGCATCCTTATCTTTCCATGTATTTTTTGCAGTAAGGATATTTTGATCAATTCCCGGGCAGGTTTTTGGAACAAGAATATGGAATATATCATCTTCATAATACTCTACGCTTTCTAAAATTCCATTTAGAGCTGCATTAACAAGAGCACGGGTTAAATTAATATCCATGCGTTTACCAATTCCATAAGGACCGCCACTCCAACCTGTGTTGACAAGATAAACTTTAGTATTAAATTTTTTCATTTTTTCTCCGAGAAGTGAAGCATAATGGTCAGGATTACGCGGCATAAATGGTTCACCAAAGAATCTGGAGAAAGTAGTAACAGGTTCAACAATTCCAGTTTCAGTTCCTGCCAGCTTACTAGTATATCCCATCAGGAACCATAGCATTGCCTGTTCGGGATTCAATTTAGCAACAGGGGGCAGGACTGCATTTGCATCAGCAGTTAGAAACAAGATCGTTGTGGGATGACCTGAGATGGAGGATTCCTTAATATTACTGAGAAAAGTAAGTAAATAGGATGCTCTTGAATTTGGTGTTAATCTTTCGTCATCAAGATCAAAAGTCCCATTCGGGTACATCATACAATTTTCAACAATAGCTCCGTGTTTTGTATATTCATCATCATGGAATACAGCATTATATATCTCAGGTTCTTTATCCTGATTCAAATTTATAAGTTTTGCATAGCATCCATGTTCAAAATTTGCTATACCATTATCACTCCATCCATGTTCATCGTCTCCAAGAAGAGCGCGGGTAGGATCAGCAGAGAGAGTAGTTTTACCGGTTCCGGAAAGACCAAGCAGCAGAGCGGAATCTCCATTTTCGCCTTCATTGGCAGAACAATGTAATGGAAGAATACCTTCAGCCGGTAGATAATAGTTCATTACTGTGAACATGAGTTTTTTTACACTTCCACCATAAGCTGAACCAATGATAATTCCCAATCTTCTATCAAAGTCCATAGCAACGATCATATCGGAGGTTTTTCCATTGGGCAATTTTCTTAAAAGACCATCATATCGTTTGCTTTCAAGTTTATCATAGGGGAATACAAGCAAGGTGAATCCTTTGCTTGCAAAACAGCTTTTTTCCAGGTCAGAAGGAACAGCACGGAACATATTATCCGTGAATAATGCAGTTAAAGCTTGATCAGTAATTACTTTTGTAGGTAAGGCAAAATGTGAATCAGCCCCAATGACTCTGTCTGTTGTATAAATGGCATTTTTGCTTTTGATCAATTCTATAGCATCCTCAAAGGCCATATCGAATGTTTTTGGCTCGATCGCAATACAATTTGGTGATTTCCAGTCGATAGTGTTTTCACTTTCTGCTCTTTTTACAATGACGGTATCTTTTGGGCTTCTACCAGTTGATTCAGGTGGGGTCCAGGTAACTAGGTTTCCATTTGCAGAAATTATTGCTTCTTTGTTCTCAACAGATTGTTTGATCATTTCAATGCGTGAAATATTTGGTAAAACATTTTTATGATCTACCAAAGTTTCATTCAATGTTTTTTGCATTCCTTCCATTGTAATATTAGACATAACTTCTCTCCTCTTTATATTATATATTTTAAAAATTTAGAGTAAAAAAAAAGCAGCCTAGGCTGCTTTTATGTTAATATTAAATTAAATTCTTTCAGGAAAAACGCTAACGAATTTTCGCCCTGCCTTTTTTGTTTCAAATTTTACAAAACCGTCAATTAAACTAAAAATAGTAAAATCCTTTCCAAGGCCAACATTTTCACCTATATGAATTCTAGTACCTCTTTGGCGAATAATTATATTTCCAGCCAGAACTTTCTGACCGCCATATTTTTTTACACCAAGATATTGAGGGTTACTATTTCTTCCGTTCTTACTACTACCAACACCTTTCTTATGTGCCATAATACCCCCTTATTTAAGTATATCCTTAATTTTTATTTCAGTATAATTTTGTCTGTGACCCTGTTTCTTTTCATAACCTTTTCTTTTTTTCTTCTTAAATACGATTACTTTTTTATCTTTAAAATGATTTGTAACTTCAGCAAGAACTTTTGCGTTCTTTACAGTTGGAGTGCCTATAACTGTATCATCGTCGGTATGCAGAAGTAAAACATTTTTCATTTCTATTGCTGTCCCAACTTCAAGTTCACTCATGTATGGAACCCTAATAGCCATATCTTTTTCGACTCTGAACTGAGTTCCTTTAAAATCTACTATTGCGTACATTTAATCTCCTTCTAACCACCAATTCATAATGAGATTATCTAAGAAATTTTGGGTGGTTTTTCTGTCAAGGATATTATCACCTAACTTATTCGTTAATAAATTCCTTATTTGTTTTAGTTGAGATAACCTTGAATTTATCAAATTCCAGGCTGCCATCAGAAACAAAAATAATTGTGTTTTGGATATCATCAAATAGATGAGGATTCTCATCAATGAATTTCTTAACATTTTTGTGCACCTTGATAGTAAGATCTTCCTTTTTAATAAAATAATTAGCCCGTTTCAACCAGCGTAATATTTGAATAGCAATGGAATCGCGAGAAATAAGACGACCTGTGCCATGGCAGTGCGGACATTGTTCTGAATAACTTAGAAGTAAACTTGGACGAGTTCGTTTACGAGAGATTTCAATTAATCCTAAAGGACTAAATGGAAAAACCTGGTGTTTAGCACGATCTTTCTTCAAAGTATTTTTAAGAGTATTATACACTTTATCTCTGTCTTTTTCATTCTTCATATCAATAAAATCAATTACCATAATTCCGCTCAAATCTCTAAGACGGATCTGAAGAGCTGCTTCAACAGCGGCTTCGGTATTCGTTTTTGCAATTGTTTTCTCATAGTCATTCTTGCCTGTAAAACTGCCGGTATTAACATCAATCGCCACAAGTGCCTCAGTTTGCTGGATCGTAATATTACCGCCACTTGGCAGGTTAACCCTGGACTTGAATATGTTATTGATCTCTTTTTCAATTCCATAAGCATTAAATATGGGGGAATCTTCCTGATATAATTCTATTCTGTCGATCAATTCTGGTGCAATATCTTTTAATTTTGATACCAGTTTATTTCTCATCTTTTTATCATCAACTACCATCCTATCAATTGATGAATTAAAAATATCACGCACAAGTGAAAAGGAAATATCATTCTCATCATAAATGCAAGCTGGGGGTTTTGCATGCTTTGCTTGTTTATTTATTAGCTTCCAGGTTCTTTCTATTCCAACATATTCTCTTTTAAAATCTTCTTCATTGATACTTTCTGTATCTGTTCTAACAATTATCCCTACATCTTTATCTTTAATTTTCTTAAGAATTTTTTTTATTCTGGTCCTTTCACTTGACGAAGATATTTTACGTGAAATCGCAACCTTTTTTTCACCCGGCATGAACACTAAAAATTTACCCGGTATTGAAAGTTTTCCAGTTACACGAGCACCTTTTTTGAATATTGGTTCTTTTTTTACCTGAACTATTATTTCCTGACCTACGGAAAGAATTTTTCCAATATCAGAGGAATTCCTTTTGGCAAAGATCTTTTTTTTAATTTTATTCAGTGACAGGGAATCAATATCAGTAAAATGTAAAAAAGCAGTTCGTGATAGGCCAATATCTATAAAAGCAGCTCCCATTCCAGGAAGAACGTTTTTCACTATACCAACATAGATATTGCCAACGAGGATCTGATTTTCTTTTTTTTCTGCAAAAAGCTCAACTAATCTGTTATCTTCAAGTAATGCAATTCTCTTTTCAAGATAGCCTGTATTGACTATTAATTCATTAAACATATATTTTATATTTTCTCCTATTTAGATGAGCCGATATTGAGGTTATTACGTCAAGACATTTCTGATTATCTTTTTCTTGACACCTAAAGGGTGAATAAAATTATTTGCAACCTATTGATGCGAGGTGGAGCAGTCTGGTAGCTCGTCGGGCTCATAACCCGAAGGTCACAGGTTCAAATCCTGTCCTCGCTACCATTTTTTAAAATGGTCTTAGCTGATCATTATATATATAGATAATGAGTTGGAACAATTTGGAAATTATTGTTGCAATTTTGGCGGCGTAGCTCAGTTGGTTAGAGCATCGGAATCATAATCCGAGTGTCCGGGGTTCAAATCCCTGCGCCGCTACCATCTTTTTATCAGATGCGCCAATAGCTCAGTTGGATAGAGCAACGGATTTCTAATCCGTAGGTCAGGGGTTCGAATCCCTTTTGGCGTGCCATTTTTTATGGTGGGTGTAGTTCAATGGTAGAGCACCGGATTGTGGTTCCGGGCGTTGTGGGTTCAAGTCCCATCATCCACCCCATAATTTTTCAGCCGCACGAATATCGTGCGGTTTTTTTATTTATATGCTATTTTTAGAATATCTTTGAAGTAATCAACGAAGTGAACTTCTATACCCTCTTTAATATAATCCGGGAGTTCTTCAAAGTCATTTTTATTTTCTTTAGGGAAGATCAATTTATAAATTCCTACTCTACGGGCAGCAATTGTTTTTTCTTTAGCTCCTCCAATGGGAAGGACTTTGCCGGTCAAGGTCAACTCACCTGTCATGGCAAAATCATTTTGTACTGGCTTATTCACAGCGAGTGAATAAAGAGCAAGTGCCATTGTTGATCCTGCTGATGGTCCATCTTTGGGTGTGGCTCCGGCAGGTACATGCAGATGGATAAAATGCTGATTAAAGAAATCTTTATCTTTTACATTGTTTTTTGAGATGAATGAGCGGATATAGGAGTAGGCAATTTCTGCTGATTCTTTCATTACATCTCCTAATTGACCGGTCTGTTTGAATCCGATAGCTTTGCTTTTTATAGCAGAAGCTTCAATGTAAAGTGTTGTTCCGCCAAAAGATGTCCAGGCAAGTCCCAGAGTTACACCTGGTATCATTTTTTTATATAATGTTTCCGTTGTGAAAATGGATTTTCCCAAGTATTCAGTTAAATTTCTAATTGATATTGTAAAGTGATCATCTTCTTTCTCAGTTAATTTAAGGGTAACCTGCCGCATGATTTTCTTGATCTGATTTTCAAGGTTTCTAACACCCGCTTCTCTGGCATATTGATCAACAATTACATTTATTGCTTTTTCAGTTATATTGATCTCTTTCTTTTTAAGTCCGTGTCTTTTTAGTTGTTTGGGAATCAGAAATCTTTTAGCGATCTCGACCTTTTCTTCTAAAATATAGCCGGATAATTTTATTATTTCCATACGATCAAGCAGAGGTCTTGGAATCGTGTCGAGTTGATTTGCAGTAGTTATGAACAGTATTTTTGAAAGATCAAAGTGTACATCGAGGTAATGATCTAAGAAAGCTGGATTTTGTTCAGGATCCAGTACTTCTAATAAAGCGGAAGCGGGATCGCCCCGGTAACTATTGCCAATTTTGTCTATTTCATCCAGCATAATTACGGGATTAGCAGTTCCACATCTTTTCAAACTCTGGATTATCTTTCCAGGCATTGCACCGATATAAGTACGTCTATGTCCCTTTATTTCTGCTTCATCCTGCATCCCTCCCAGTGAGAACCGGAAGAATTTCCTGTTCATAGCATGAGCTATAGATGTCCCAACAGATGTTTTTCCAACCCCTGGAGGACCAACCAAGCACAGAATGGAACCTGTAACAGATCCGCGTTTGATGATTGTACTGATAAATTGCAGGATCATTTCTTTTACATCGTTCAAGCCATAATGATCATCATTCAATAATTTTCTAACCTTTCTTATATCAACTCTATCGTTGGAATAAGTTCCCCAGGGCAGATCTATCAGAGTATTCAGGTATGAACATGTAACATTGAATTCAGGGGAGGAAGGTGAAAGTAATTTAAGCTTACTTAATTCATCCTGAATTACTTTTGAGACTTCTTCTGAAAGCTTAAGATCTTTAATCTTATTCTCAATTTTTTCAATTTCAGCTGTTTTATCATCTTTTTCAAGACCTAATTCCTGTTTGATAATTCTAAGTTCTTCACGTAAGAAAAATTCACGCTGCTGCTTAGATATCTTTTCTTCTATTTGCTTTTCGATATCTTCTTGCAGGCTAACCAGCTCTAATTCTTCTTTCAATAAGATCAGCAATTTCTCACTTCGTTTAATCAAGTCAAAAGTCTCCAGGACATCCTGTAATTTCTTAGTTTCAGCATTAAGGATGGAAGCAACCAGATCAAGTATTAAGGACGGATTTTCATGGGATACCTGGGATAATATAAGCTTTAATTGTTCCTGAAACAGTGGATTCTTTTTAAGTAACAATTTTAGCGATGACATGATGGAAAGTACATATGCTTTTAATTCACTGCTTGGTTTATATTCAGGTTCATAATAATATTTTACTTTCCATTTAAGATAAGGATCTTCCCAGGCTGTTCTTATTTTCGTGAATCTTTGTAATCCTTGAATTAGAACTTGAAAAGTATTCTCATTTAAACGGGTTATTTTGAGTATTTTAACAATTGTTCCAACTTCATATAATTTTGAATTCCAGAAATCAGATTTATCCATTTTTTTTATCATGACAATTCCCAAAAGCCTGTTCTCATCATTATATACAGAATTTATCATCTGCATAGACCTCTCATTAGAAAATGTCAGTGGTACCATCATATTGGGGAATATGGGATGTTTTGCTGCAGGCAGAATAGTTAAATTATCCGGTAATATTTCTGAAGCTAAAACAATATTTGAACTCACTTCATCGTGTTTATTCTTTTTTACCATTAGATCTCCTTACAATTTTATGTTATATATAATCAAAGTTAATCAAAATAAAAAACTAATCAACTTTTTTTCATAAATAAATAATTTATATCTTAATACTGAATGAATTTTTTTTTGAAGTGATTGTTTAAATTTATCATTATACAAATTCTATATACAAAATAATTGACTTATTTTAAAAACATTACATATATTGTTTAGTTTAAAAATTATCAAATATAACAGGGGGAGGAATGAAAAGAACCATTTCGTTAATTTTAATTTTCTCTTTTTTAATGATCTTATATCCACTGCAGGCAATTGAAAAGTTTTATACATATTATGACAAAGGTGTAAAATTTATGGAAAAAGGTAAGTGGGAAAGAGCTATTGAAGAATTAAAAAGTGCAATTTCACTTGAATTTGAAGATGCAAAAAGGAAAAGAACATATGGTACGCGGTTTATAAAATACTATCCTCACCGAGATCTCGGGATTTGCTATTATAATTTGAGTGAATATGATGATTCAATGGGCGAGTTACAACTTTCTTACGCTTACAAAAAAGAAAAAAAAACTAAAGTATATATTGATAAATTGAGTTATAAAGGAGAACAACTTGATCTCAAAGATGATTTAGTTAAGAAACAGGAATTACAAAGAGAACAGGATAAACTTGCAAGAAGACAGCAGGAAATGGAAGAACAAAGGATAAAAGAAGAAGAAATTGCACGCAAGCAGAAAGAGATTAAAGCAGAAAAAGTAAGATTGTCACAAGAAAAAAAGATAAAAGCAAAAAAAGAGCTTGAACAAATGGAAAGAGAAATTGCTCGAAAGAATAAAGAATTAAACGAAGAGCGGGCAAAACTTGAAAAATTAAAAGATCAGCGAAGTGAAGTGAGTAAACTTCCATTAGGAGCATTAACTTATGACCCCTCTAAAGTAACTCAGGTTGGTTCACGATTATCTGTTGCTGTACTCCCATTTGGCAGTAATGAAAATGCCAAAGATTTATCGGATTCAGTTACAGAGAAATTGATAATTCAGCTTGTAAATTTGAGAAGATTCCGGGTAATTGAAAGAAGTGCATTGGATAAGATCATGGAAGAGCAGAAACTTGGACTAAGTGGATTTGTAGACGAAGAAACTGCCGTAAAGGTTGGTAAATTAGCTGGTGCTGATATGATAATCTTGGGCAATATCAATATGAAGATCGGGTTTGTGAAAGTAAGTGCGCGAGGTATTGACACAGAAACAAGTGTACTCATTGTCGCCAAAGAAGCTGATTCCGGTAATACCAATATTGAAACAATTGAATCTCTTGTAGAGCAGGTTGCTATCGATATTTATAATGATCTACCTCTAGTTGAAGGTATAGTAATGGAAGTTGAAGATAATCAAATTATATTAAGTATTGGCAGTAATGTGGGAGTAAGAAAAGGAACAAAATGTGTAGTTTATAAAGAAGGGAAAAAATATTATCATCCTGTAACTAAAGAAGTTCTTGGCAAGAACGTAACACCGCTGGGAGAGTTAATTGTAATTCAAGTACAGGAAAAGATGTCGATCGCAATACCAATTGGAACAATCAGTCCAATTGAAGTAGAAGATAAAGTTGTAGTAAAATAGGGAGGGAAATATGAAAACAAAGGTACTAATTTTTATTTTATTTTTAACTATCGGATTCAATTTAGGCGCTATTGATTGGAACATATCAGGGGCAGGTGCTCGTGCAGCCGGTATGGGAGGAGCATTTATTGGAGTAGCGGATGATGCTACAGCTATTACTTGGAATCCTTCAGGATTAACACAGCTATATCGTCCAGAAGTTTCCTTGGTTGCTCGATTTATTCAAGAAAACTACAAATATGAATCAACGTATTCTCATGGTAATGTTGATAATCAGAGTCATTTCATTGTTAATTTCGCAAGTGCAGCATATCCGATAATGGATGGGCGAATCGTAGCGGCAATTGCTTTTCAAAAACAGCTTGATTGGTATAGTGGCTGGGAAGGTGATGAAGATGAAACAGCAAATGGTGGAGCTAATACAATAATTCCGGGAGTAGCAGTAAGAATATTGCCAATATTATCTGTAGGATTTTCCACTAATATTTGGATGGGTAATAGTGTTAAGGAAACATATGACACATCTTACAGTGATTATGTAGAGAGGACTATATCTTTTTCTGGTTTTAACATGGCTTTTGGTTTAATGGTAGATCTAAGCAATCTACAAAGTCCAATACCGTTGAAAATTGGAATGATGATGAGAACACCTTTTGACCTGGGAGTGGAAGTTGATGCTGATTATGAGTATTATACAGACTTGCATTACAAGAATACTGTTGATATGCCAATGATGATGGGTTTTGGTGCTTCTTTAAGAATTGGAGATAATTTAACTGTATCTTCCGATTATGAAATAAGAGCCTATGGGAAAAGTAAGATCAACTACGAAATGGGTGGTGAATCAAACTTGAGTGATAACGAAACAAATCTAAATCAGATAAGGGTTGGTGCTGAATATCTAATAGTTTCAGATTTTGCCGTTATTCCACTAAGAGCCGGCTTTAAAACAGTTCCTACATTACAAGCAAATGGAGAAGGACCATCAGAATATTGGGAATACACTGACCAGGTAGTTGGTAGCGGTTTTTCTTTTGGAACAGGTCTGATATTTGAAAAAGTTGCTATAGATGCAACAGGTGAATTAACAACTATTAAAGAAGAATGGGAAAACTGGCCTAGTTATAACGAAAGTGAAAGTGGAACTAATACAAAATTTAAAGCAACACTTTCGTGCGTATTCTATTTCTAAATAAGTAAAAAAAAGGAGTATTACTTAGCTTCTGAAAAAAAGGTGGATGAATAATGAAAAAAGTCATAATAATCTGTTTGCTGATCGTTATTTCTAGCTTTTTGATCGCAAAAAAAATGCCTGACTGGGTCTCCAATAGACCTATTGATAAGGAATTCTATATTGGCATTGGGCATGCGGCTAAAGTAAAGGGCAGTAATGATCATATTGAAATGGCTACAAGTGAAGCACTGAAAAATTTAGCTTCTGAGATCACTGTTAATATCTCAGGGGAAGTCGTAAGCAGCATGATCGAGAAATCCGGTTTGCTGGAAGAAGAATTAAAATCCAAGATCCGCTCTACAACAGAAGCTGAACTTGAAGGTTATGAACTTGTAGAACAATGGCAGGATAAAAAAGAATACTGGATATATTACAGGTTATCTAAAGTGAAATATCAGATGGCAAGAAGGGAGAAGATAAACAGATCTGTGAGTTTAGCGTTAGATCTTTTCTCTCAAGCCAAAAAGAGTGAAATGGATAAAGACTATCATAAAGCTCTTTTACTATTATTACAGGCTCTTAAACCAATCGAAAAATACATTGGCGAGACTCTCGAAATAGATTACCAGGGGCGCTCTATTTACCTGAATAATGAAATCTATTTCTCAATCCAGAACTTACTTTCAAATATTGAATTGAAATGCTTAACAAATAATATTGAAGCTAAGAGAAATAAAGCGGTAAAACAACCAATTAAGATCAGCGCTTCTTACCTTGATGATGAGTCTGTTCCAATCTCCAATTTACCCATTTTATTCAGTTTTAAACGCGGTGATGGTGATCTTATAAAAAATGTGAAGACAAATATGAGTGGAATTGCCTCAACTAGGGTGAGTAAAGTAACCTCTTCAGAGAAAATGCAAATTCTCAATGCTGAACTGGATATTTCCAAACTGATCAACCAGGATAGTACCTCTTTTGTATATCAGAATATCCTCAAAACTTTTCCAATACCGGCAACAAGGATCATCCTCAATGTAACGGGATTACTTATTTATATTGAATCTGAAGAGATGAATTTAGGAAAGGAACTTAGTGTGCTTCATATTGAACCGAAAATTAAAGAAAGTTTGTCTGCTGAAGGTTTCTCCTTTACTGATGAGATGGACAAAGCAGACATTTACATTACGATCACAGCTAAAACACGGGAAGGCTCTGAAATGTTCGGAATGTATTCTACCTTTGTTGATTGTACAGTTTCAGCTTTGGATTTGATATCGGGAGAAGAGATCTATAAAAATGTTTACAATAATGTGAATGGACAAGGCTTGAATGCAGAAAAGGCAGGACTGAAGGCATTTGTAAATGTAGCTGGTAAAATATCTGAGAATATGATTCCCAAGATCATCCAGATAGCAGGTCAATAAAAAAAACAGAATGACAAAACTTTATAAAAAATGGTACACATTACTGGCTGGATCACTGCTTCTTACTTTGCTGGTAACACTTTTTTGTAATACTTCATTTCTAAAAGATACGGAAATGAAGATGCTGGATTATCGTTTTCGCCTTGATCCAGCCCCGGCAAAAGCAGATACGAATATTGTGATCATTGCGATAGATGATGGAAGTCTGGATTTCTTTAGTGAGAATGGAATTTCTTGGCCTTGGCCTCGCACGTTTTATGGATATGCCGTTGATTATCTTACAGAGGCAGGAGCTCGATCAGTTCTTTTTGATATGCAGTTCTATGAAAATGATATTGAAAGGGAAGAGACAACTGCTAAAGAAACTGATAATGTTTTTGCAGAAGCGATCAAAAAGAACGGGAAGGTTTATCTCGGTGCGCAGTTACTCATAGATACCAATGATATTCATCCCGGGTTGAAGGAATATTCACTTCCTAACATGCAAATAAACCTTCCACCCTTTCAGGGTATTCGAGCTCCGATAGAACCATTTTTATTAAATAATAAAGCAATCGGAATAATAAACACTGTACCGGATAACGATGGAATAATCCGGAGAGTTGGTTTAATATTCAAATTACGTGAAAACCTCTTTGCTCAGATGGCTTATCGTGTCTGGCTGGATCAATATGATAATTCTGAGAAAGTTGAGATCCCTCTGGATAAAAATGGGAAATATTTATTGAACTGGTATGGTAAAAATACTTTTACAACCTATCCATTCCGAGCTCTTATCTCATCTGCTTCTGCTTTTATGAGTGGCAATGAACCGATCTTATCATTAGAGAAATTTCATGATAAACATGTTATATTCGGAGCTACAGCAGCTGGTTTATACGATCTAAAATCTAATTCATACTCTAAAGTTATGCCGGGAATGGAGATCTGGGCAACTGCACTGAGTAATTTTATTAATCATGATTTTATCCATGTTGTTCCGACCTGGATAAATTCTTTGATAACTCTTTTAATTATTTTTTCTATTGCCTTTCTTATCTCCAATTTCTTACCTAAAAAAGCAAATCTATACATTTTATTGTTACTTATTATTATCTTGATTCTTAACTTTTGCTTATGGAGATCATATCGTATACAACTGAATTTCACAATGCAGATCTTTGGATTTGTAATTTCCTATTTAATTATAAATACATTAAGTTATCTGCTGGAAGGAAAATCCAGACGTGAAATCAGAAAAATATTTGCCCGTTATCTTCATGATGACGTGATAAAACAGCTTGAAGGTGATCCGTCAAAAGTGCAATTAGGTGGCAAAGAAATAAATGCAACTGTCCTTTATACAGATATCTATAATTTTACCACACTTTCTGAAACGAAAACTCCCTCTGAGCTGGTACATGACCTGAATGAATATTTTAAAACATTAATTGATTTTGTGTTCCAGTTTGAAGGACTTTTGGATAAGTATACAGGTGATGGGATCATGGTGCTTTTTGGAGCACCTATAGAAAAAGATGATCATGCTCTACTTGCTTGCCGAGCTGCCTATGCACACAAGAAACTAAGAGAAGAATTGGAGAAAAAACAAGATATTACAGCAGTAGAAAACTTACATCTGAAAACCCGTATCGGGATCAATTCAGGACCACTAATAGCTGGAAATATTGGTGGTGAAAAGCGCATGGACTATACTGCGATAGGTGATACTGTAAATCTGGCAGCGAGACTGGAAGGTGTGAACAAATTGTATCAAACCAACATAATAATCAGCCAGGCAACCTATGAACAGGTTAAGGAAGAATTTATTTGCCGGGAACTTGATTCATTGATGGTGAAAGGTAAAACTCAACCAACCTGTATTTATGAATTACTAGCTGAGAAAAGTGAAAATTCTGCTGCTTCCTGCTATGACTTGATAAGAATGTATAAAAAAGCTCTGGAATTTTATCGGGCAGGAAAATGGCAGGAAGCCGGAGAAATATTTGAGGAACTTGCAAAAAAACCTTATAATGATAATGCTTCACAGGTTATGCTTACCAGATGTATGTATTTATTGGAATTTCCACCCAAACATTGGGATGGCATACTAAGACTTGATGTAAAATAAACCTTGTGAATTGTTTTTTAAACTTTGCAACGGGTGATTTGTAATTATCGTACCATTTTGGAATTATTTTTCAATCATCTGCAAAGTAATTAATAAAGCTGTTCTATGTTCGTAAAAATTACATAATTTTTTAAGGTTCAGTAACCAGACTTTTTATGTTATCATATACTTTATCACGCAGTTCATCTACTGATAAAGTATTAACCTCTTCAGCTGCAATAACCTCACCGAAATTTATTGTGATGGTAGAAGGTGTGATATGCCAGCTGCCTTTTGGTTTGAGTTTGAATAATCCTGATAATCCGATTGGAATTATGTCAACATTTGCTTTTTTTGCAAGTGAGAAAGGCATCTTTTTAAAAGGCTGCATGTTACCGTTCAATGTTCTTGTCCCTTCTGGAAGAATTGCAATTGATGTTCCTTTATCCAACAACTTATTTGCTTTCTTGATGCTGCGCATAGAAGCATAAATATTGTTTCGTTCTATGGGAATAGCTTCTAGCCTGGTTATCAGCCAACCGTAAAAAGGCCATTTAAATTGATGATGTGCTTCCACCCCTTTGAAATAGATCGGGATATAAGCTTTTAATAAGGGTACATCGAACAAACTTACATGATTCGCCATAAATAGATATGTCTTAGATCTATCAAAATCAGCTTTACCTTCCACTTTTACTTTTATGAATAGTACCTTAAATAATAGCTTCAGGGAAGACTGAACAAATGGATCTAACTTTTTCAACGGCATAATATAGGTGAGTAAGATAGCTATTAAACTGAAAAAACCAAAGAAGATAAAACCGGAAATCCATAAGAGTACCGAACGAACATGTTTCATTTCCAGAGCACCTCAATGTCCTGATGCAGGCACTCCACTTCTACCGGAGTTATGCCAATAAGTTCACCATCGGGCGTGAGGACTTTGGAAGGTTCTGTAGAGATCTTAATATGTTTAGCCTTGAAAGTTTCAACTTCCGGAAGATGAATATGCTCTCCTGTAAATACTTTTGGAAAAGCTTTCAATAATCCTATTCTGCCAAGTTTACCTAAAAGGGTGATATCAAGCAGTCCATCATCAATCTTTGCATTTGGCGCCATATAAAAATTTGAGGTATAGGTGGTATTTGATATTTCTACAAAGATATTATCTCTTTCCAGTAATTTCCCATCTATCTCTATCTTTAATTTCAGTGGTTTTAACATTGCGATATGATATAATACGCCCAATGTATAGGAAATATTACCAAGAGCTTTAAGTTTTTTAGCAGTTTTAGTTACATCGGCTACAAATCCTAAACCCAAGATATTAAGAAAATAATATGATTGCCCATGTGATGTAAATTTTCCAACATCTACTTTTCTTGGTTTCATCTGTGCGATTATCTCAACTGCTTCTTTCCATTTTGAAACATGTAATTCCAGATCACGAGCTACTGCATTACCTGTGCCAACCGGTAATATCCCTAGTGGCGGTTTCTTCTTAGCTGAATTCTGATAGTAACCGTTTATAACTTCAAATAGAGTACCATCACCACCTGCAGCTACAATGGCATCATAAGCTTTGACCTTTACATCTTTCATTATCTCAGTTGCATGTTCAGGGTAATCTGTAATGTGTAGATCAAAATCGATATTATGTTTTGAAAATTCAGCTTCAACTTGAGGTAAGATCTTCTTGGCTCTGCCATGCGCGGCAAATGGATTGTATATTAATAATATTTTCATATCTATCCTAGAAAAACTTTTTTCCATTAATTTTCATTGCGTTTTATGTAGTCAAATGATTTTATTTATAATGTAGTAATAATATTATTATATTGACTCAAAAAGAAATTAAACCTTTTTTGCAAATATAGAAGATCAAATAAAAAAGCAAATCCTTAGGAAGGGGGGAAGAATGAAGAGAGCTTTAATTATTATTTTCCTGATGTTTTCCATTTTTGTATTCTCACAAGAAAGTGCATCAGTTCAACGCGATCGTGGTATAGTGAGAAATGGACCGGGTTCTTTTTTTCAGATAATAGCAGAGTTTGAGAGAGGAACGACTTTTACAATATTAGAGCGGGAAAATGGCTGGTTGGAGATCAATAAAAATGAGATAGAAGGATATATTTCAAAAAAAGCTACAATTCCCCGTAAGGATTCCGCTGATATATTCTCAAAAATGGGTTATCAGAAAACTGATCTCAGAGTTTCCCAACACGGAATGTCAGCTGGTGTAAAAGGTTTTGCACAAAAATTTACTAAAAAATTTGAAGGTTCTCCCCGGTTTATTGATCAATATACAAATTTTAAACTGGATTCTAAAGCATATCGAAAATTCAGGAAAAAAACTTATCGCGGATTTAACCTAAAAGTGAATTATAAAAAATACAACGTCCCTTCCACAGCAGTAAAACAGTATTTTTCTTTCCCGGAAGAGGGTATGGGAATTGGCATAGCTTCACGCATTGCTTCTTTAGGTATTTATCATGATCCTATTTTGACCGAGTATATAAATCAGACAGGAAATATTGTGGTAGAAGCTACTGATGTTTATGATATAAATTATAAATTTTTCATTCTGGATATTGATGAAGTTAATGGCTATTCATGTCCCGGCGGCATCGTATTCATTACACTCGGCATGCTTAAAATGATTAGAACAGAAGCTGAACTAGCCTGCGTATTGGCTCATGAAATAGCTCATGTGGCAAGACATCATGGTATGGTGGAAATGGAACAGAGAAAACATCATATCATGTCTGATAATGCCTTTAGTGAAATGGAAGAAGAAATGGACTCTATGGGTATTGAGCAGGACGAAGATTTCCAGAGTGTGGAACAGGAGATGGAAGAACTCAGTTTTGAGATCTATGAAACAATTGTTAACGGTAGATTAGAGGAATACGAAGAAGAAGCTGACGAACTGGCAGTTCTCTATGCTTCCCGGGCTGGTTATGACGGTAGACAAATACTGAACCTGCTGATGAGGCTAAAACATGCTTCAGCAAAAACCAATAATGAACATTATACTCAATCCCAAATTGAAGAGCGAATTGAAAGAATAAGTAAAAATCTATCTAGTTTACCTGTTAATGGCGGTTTGTTTGATCATAAAGACAGATGGAATAAGAGAGTAAGATTTTAGAAATTAAGGTAGAATAAATTCAATTTTTATTATCTTCTATGGGTTTTACAAATCTGACTAAATCCAATTCCTGATTACTATCTTGTATTGTTGATGGTATCCTAATTGTTGTATTTTCTGCCAAACCAAAAGCCAATATCCAAAAATGCACAATGATAGAATTTCTCTTTATAAAAAATGGCTTTATAACTAAAACTTAAAACAAAAGGCTTTGGTATTAAAAAAGATTCTAAATTTAATTCAACAGGTAAACCAAGATCATGAATCTGTTCTGTAGTCCAATTTTCATATGATATCCGCTCATTCCTTACGGTTCTTATTCTGTATAATAATCCTGTCCCGAGTGAACAATGCACATTAGAATTTGGTATATAGAAGATTTTATTGAACATGGTTGAAAGTTCATTATGCCTTAAAACGGTCCCTTCCTTAAATGGTTTTGTCCCAATAAAAAATGTATCATAGTTATTATAGCTTACTGTATAGATTATTGTTTTACTATAATATTTTAAGTTTATCCGGGTACTACCCAGATTATACTGAATACCACAGGTAAGAGAGATTAGGGGATGCCAAGATGTTTCCGTATTTAAAATTTCAGTCTCAAGGTCATCGGCAAATAACATTGAGATAAATAATATAGTTACTATCACCAAAACATACTTCATTTCAAATCTCCTATTCCTTATTTCACTTTTCTTTTTGCCGATTTCTTATTTAGGACATTATCAACATCCTTGACGATCTGTTCATCAATAAATCCACCTTTTGCCATGCTAGAGAGGATCGATGTTGTTTCTTTGTGGGATAAACCTTCTCTATAAGGTCTATCCTCAGTGAGTGCCTGATAAATATCAATTACTGCAACCAATCTAGATTCAAAGTCAATTTCATCTCCGGATAAGCTTTCCGGATATCCTTTTCCATTCAATTTTTCATGATGATTCCCAGCCCAATTGGCGATATCTTCAAATCCATCAATCTTGTTAAGTGCAAGTTTTGTGTAATAAGTATGTTTTTTGATCTCGCTGAATTCTTGAACATTCAATTTATCAGGTTTTTCAAGAATGGCGTTTGTAATATAAAGCTTTCCCAGATCATGCAGGTTTGTGGCTATGTGAAGCTTAATCCTTTTATCGTGATCAAATTTGTAATGATCTGACATTATTTCGATTTTTTCTGTTATTCCCTTGGAATGATTACAGGTAAAATGAGATTTACTATCGATTATCTTCATGAAAGTTTCGGAAATTGGTAGTAAATCTTCCCATTCATATTCATAAATAATTTGTGGTACTATCCTATTAAGAACCTCAATAATATTATAGAACGAAAGATCCAACCAGAATCTTTCTTTATGTGTAATAGATAGAAAGGCATCAGCGACTACTGGTGAAAACAGTTTATTCCTATTCTCGGTTACATAAGATAAAACTTGTTTTCTCTCCTTACTTTTAAGTTTTGATAAATTAAAATTCATATCAATACTATCTGCCAGTTGAATGATCTGGGCAAAAAGAGGTATATCATCTCCTGAGATCTTGAATAGACCAGTTCCATCGTAATTTTCATGATGATAAAGAATTACGTTTTTCCTTTCCTGATACAGAGGAAATGATTCCAGGTTTTTCTCACCTTCTTCACAATGTGCCGGCATCATCTCCATTAATTTATGATTTTTTAACCTTAATCCAGCTAATGTAAGTCCATTATCATGCAGTAGTGATAATACAAAAAGATCTTTAATATCTTCTTCAGACAAATTCATTGCTCTACCTATAGTAATGGAAATATAAGCAATTTTCCTGGAATGATGCATGGTAACACTTAGATAGTCCATCTCAGCAAAATCTAGTGCTAAAGAAAATGCTTCCAGGCAGTTTGACATATTGAATTTCATTTTGACCTCCTGCTCAATGTTGAGAAATGATCTGAGTGAGCCTAGAAATCGGAATTATTACAATTCTTAATTGACTTCGTCGGTCTCTGCTTCGCTCCGGCTTTGTATTGGATGCCAGCTCGATTTATAATTGTGGCATATTCGCCATAATTCACATTTCACATTTCACTTTTCCGATTTCACCTTTCTTTTGCTGTCTTATGCTTAAAAAATGACAACATTAAACTTATAAGTTCATCCGGACATTCAATAGGGGTATTATGTCCAGCCTTTTCAATTATGTATAATTGTGAATTTTTTATTCTTTTTGCCATAATTCTTTGATATTCAGGTGGGAATTGAAAATCCTTTTCACCTACAATAATCAATGTTGGATTTTTGATCAAGCTTAATTTGTTCTTTAAATCCCAACCAGTAAAATATTCTTTAAACCATAAATGGACTGTTTTTAATGTATGCTTTCCTGAAATCGATTTCAGGAATATTTTGATATTATATTTGTAAAAATAGGCTTTGCCAAATTTTAAGAATGCATATGGTATTTGGAATAAAGATATATTACCGTTAAAGAATTTATAAGCCCACTTTGAAACTTTTTCAGGATAACCCCATTTTAATAAAATTTTTGGAGCCTCTTTTTGTACTTGAACAGCATCAAAGCCTGTATCAATTAATACTAATTGTGAAACACGTTGGGCATAACGTAGAACATATTCCAAGGCGACAAACCCGCCAAACGAATGTCCAATGACAATCCATTTATCAATTTTTAAATGTTTCCGAATATTCTCCAAATCAGATGTGAAATATTTGAATGTGAGTGTATCATAATTAGTTATTTTTGATTTTCCATTTCCCCGTTGATCGACAAAAATTAAACGATAATATTTGGACAATGCCTTGAGATTAAGCATATATTTATGATCGACGCCCGGACCTCCATGTAACACAAGTATTGGATTACCTGTACCAAATTCTTTGTAATATAATTTTGTTTTATTAGAATAAATAAATGGCATTTTGTTATTTCTCCTAACTACTACTTAATGTTCGTCGTGCGTAGCACAATCAAAATAATTCCTGTTCATAATTTATAATTGACATCGTCGGTCTCCGCTTCGCTCCGGCTCATAATTTCCCATTTCACATTTTACTTTTCACTTTTCTTTTAAGCGATATGCTTGTTATGGACATTATTAAGCGAACTTAAACAAAACGGCTTATACTTTGTTGATGACCAAATTCTTTTTGTTTTTCCCCCACATATCTAACATAAATATCCAAATTCCTATACACACAAATAGAATTATTAGTTTTGAACTACCTGTAATTCCATCTTTTATAATTGGATTAAACATCATAATATTAACTAGCAAATGAAAACAAGTACAAGCAATAATTGATTTTGTTTTTATGGCAATTTGCCCCATTCCCCAACTTCCAAAAATCAAGATTACTAAGCTTAGTAAGTTTGAAAGAATGGAAAAGTCATTAATAAAACTCAAATGCCATAAATACCATAAAAACCCAATTAGAGTGTATTTGATCAATGGTTTCATTTTCCACAATTCATCTTCAAGATAACCACGCCATCCGATCTCTTCAGCGAAACAATAGATAAATGTTGCTACAGCTCCGATTAATCCAAAATAATGAGTATTAATGCCTTTTGGATTTGTAACGCCAATAATTATCATCAAAGTAATTGGAATAAGACTCATTAGGATACTTAGTTTTTTAGATGTACCCCAAATTGACATATTGGTTTTATGCTTTTTCTTTAACAGGTTAATTGAAATAATTGCTCCGATAATTATGCCTATTGCTCCTAATGGACTAAATAAGATTATAGTAAAAACAGGGAGTTTATCTAATATTAAATCCCAATTAAATATATCAAATCGAAATATATTGGATAATGATATTGCAATTACATAGAAAATTATAATTCTTACAATTCGTGTATTTTTCATTTATCTCCTTTCAATATTGCCTATAATGTTCTGCCTGCTGCGGAATCGTTCAGCGAACGATTCAATGCAAACGCAATAAAACTCAACCTAAACGTATTAATTTATTTTCTCCTCTGCGGAAATATCCGCAGATGTAAAGTCATACACCGTGCAATATATTTCTGGTTTTTTATAATTCTATTTTTAAATTTAAGCATTTCTTACTTTTAATTTCTTCTAGTTTATGTCGGATTCTTTTCCAGTAAGGATGATCTCCTGAGAAAGCTATTTTCTGATATTGATCCGTTAATTCAGGGAAATGCTTATTTAAAATGAATTTTACATTAATCCAGTTTTTATCATTCTCTGACTCAAAGTGCAGTTTATATACCCAAATTGTATCTGAATACGGAGCTACTAGTTCTATTACAGATTCGATATCAGTTATAAAGGGCATTACCGGGCAGATTAAAGCGTATGTTTTGATGCCGGAACTTTTCAATTTTCCAAGAGCTTCTATCCTTTCCTTGTTCGAAGGTGCATTTTTTTCAAACAGCCGACGAGTTTGTTCGTCTTGGAAAGCGATAGAAAAACCTACTGAGGAATCTGGCATTTTCGTAATAAGATCAATATCTCTTGTTACAAGTTCCGATTTGGTCAAGATGCAAACTGAAAATTCTTTTTTCACAAATAATTTTAATATTTTTCTAGTCTGCGTGAAATTTTTTTCAGAAGGTTGATAAGGATCGCTATTCATTCCTATGTAAATAGACTGTGGTTCCAGAAAGTTAATCTCCTGAGCCAATTGGTCCATAATGTCTTCATGGATTAAAATTTCTTTGTGCCAGTCAGTCTCAGCATTGTTTAACCCATAACAGTAACGACATAAATGTTCACAACCGATGTAAGTATCTATTTGATAATTGTGCATTTCTAAGCCGCAAGGAGTAAGAATTTTCCGACGAGAACATCTGTTTACTTTCATAGAACTATCCATATTTTAAAATATTTTTTACTGTTTTGCATGGTGCATAATTTCCCGCCTGCGCAGCAGAATCAAAATAATCTCAATTGACTTCTTCAGTCTCCGCTTCGCTCCGGCTCATAATTTCCAATTTCCCATTTCCAATTTCACATTTCTTTTTGCCGACGGCACGCTTGTTAGGAGAATTTCAGATCATTTAGTCTCTTTATTTTCTATGACTGAGTAAATATCAGATTTCATTGGATTCTCAAAATACTCTTCTGCTAGAGTCGAATAATTTACACACCAAAATCTATCATTCTCTAATTCTATAGTAAGATAATGAGCATCCATTAGCTCTTTTAACTCTACATACTTCGGAGTTTTTATCTCATAAGATGAGAGAACTTCAGGTTTATCATTAATTAGTGTGACACGCGATAATGCCCAATCACCAATATTTAGTTGTTGAAATATGCTTAAAAATCCATTTCTTAATAATAGAATGTTATTTGTAAAACCGTTTATACTTACTCCTAAAATCCTGAAATGAGGTTCGTTATCTTTAAACCAAATGACCGAACTATATCCGTAATTTTGAATTCTCGCATTATTGACATTGATCGAATCTCCTAATTCGCTTTTGTCAATTCTCCCGTTAATTTTTTGAAATTCGATTTCTTTTAGATTATTAATTTTGTTTTCTAAATAATCAAAACTGAAATCAGCTAATTTGTTATAGATTCCTTTTATAATTGGGTTGATCTTGAAGAAATCATTAAAAGTTATTATTTCACTTAAATCTTTTTTTATCATACTATTGATTGTTTCTTTTTTGGATTTACAGGATTTGATTTTAGCTAACTGACAAAATTCTTTGAGCTCACTCATAATAAAAATTGAAAGAAGCGAAGAGAGATCATTTCTGTCTGGATGTACAAGAATTTTTGATTTTATTAACTGATTAATTGGTAAAATCTGAAGAAACTTAGGTAACTCATTTCTTCTTCTAGGTTTTGTTTCTTTAATCAATTTGGTTATTTCACTCATAGCATCTTCATCATTAATTAAAACAATTTGTTTTGATAGTTGAAGTTCTTCTGGATTTAATAGATTAGAGAAATTATTAGTATGTTTCAGAAAATAGAATAATGGATATTGAATATTTAGATTAGTTTCTTTTTCATATTCAAGACTTGTTTCAAATGGATCTTCAATTACTTTCTTAAGTTTTTTTTGAGGTGTACTCTTATTACTCTGTTTGATTAAAACGAATGTTACAATAATAATTATCAGAATTACTAATAAAATCATATTAACTCCTATTAAATAGAAATTTTCCTAATGTTCTGCGTTTGCGGCGGAATCAGTAGAATTCCGACGTAAATAAACTGACCAGTCGTTTGAATCGGAAGATTCAAACAAAGAGTACTGCGAAACCAAACCGACGACACACCTGTTAGGGGCTTCTGCATTTAATTATTTTAAACCAATGATGTCATAATTAAATTCATAAGATACACTTTTGTATATTAAGAAACTAAACTCAAGCAATGATTCCAAATTTAATCTTACGTGTTTACTCTCAAAATGTAATAAGTATCCATTTTCTGATAAATTACCTGGGAAATATTTATCCATAAATCTTGGATTAATTTTCTCCCATTTGAATTTATTAAATTTTATTACCATTTCATTGTGAACAATCGCGTGCCTTATTTCTGAAAAGAATGTGAACCAATCATTAAAATTTCGTAGACTATAATTATTATCTAAATTTTGTTTGAAAGTAGTTGAAAATTTCTTGAGAAAATTAATCTTTTTTATATTAGATCGATACGTGAAATTTGTGAAATTCACAAAATAATTTTTCTTATCTTTTGAATTTATTTTACATTTTTCTTCAAATTTTTTCTTTTTCTTTTCTGTAACACAATCAGGCTTTAGTTTGTGTGTTAATATTACGGTGTTATTTAAGAATCTTTCAAAAGCCTCAAAAGCTTGTGAAATGCACCAAGAAGCTTCTCGTAACTTAACATCATTTAGATGTTTAAAATATTCATCACCCTTAATTTCAAATTTTCCTACACAGTATTTATTACGGCAAAGGCTTTGAGGTTTTTCTGTTACATCCTGCATTAACAAACAACTTCCAGCGCGAATAAGATCAGGTGATATACCGTTTTTTAATAGACTCTGCGAGTACCAATTATCAAAACTATTAAGCTGATTGCATAGTAATTGAAACGAACCAAACATGGCATTAAGTTTAGCAAAGAATATCGTTAAGTTTTGATCGTATGGATTATGCACAACTAGTAACCTTAATATTCATCTTTGGTCATATAGTAAAAAAGTATAAATGATCCGCTTAATTCTTTGTTCATTTCAACTTTCCTCTTGAAAGAATAATAATTAACACTTTCTACTCCTAGCACCTAACATATGTTTGCAACGCCAATAAAAATGTATACATAACTAACCTATTGATATCCAAAAAAGGTAGTGCATAATAACTTTTTTCTCGTCTCACTATGCCTCATTTGAGTTTCAGTTTTATAATAGCTATCTAATATATTCTACATTGGTAGTTACCATACAAAAAATGTATAATTATTAATAATGTGTCAATAACAAAATTATTTGATAGTGTTAAATAAAAATTGACTAAAATCGGGTAAAAACTTTTTCTCCTACTAATGAAAAATAATAAAGCTCAAGATCTTAGAAAAGTAATCCAGTACCTGTCTTTAGGTATAACGCTCATAGTTGTAGTATTGCTGATAAATGGTGTTTTAAACAGTGCTCACGGTTTTTGTCCCTACGCCAGTATCTGTTTTGGTGTGCTGAGTGCAAAGCTCTCATTCGGGGTATTATTATTTCCCATCGCCGTGATTGCAGGACTTACTATTGCTGTTACCACTATCTTCTGGGGAAGAAGATTCTGCGGTTATGTTTGTCCATTTGGAACAGTGCAGGAAATGATCTTCAGTTTAAATCCAAAATCCCGAAATAATCGGCAATTACAGTTGCCAATCTGGCTGCATCGTTTCTTGAAAGTATTTAAATATGTAATTTTATTTATTACTATCCTGGCAATATTTCGTTCGGTGCAATATGGATATATGCGGTTCTGTCCTGTTCTGGCAGTATCAAATCCGTTGGGGATCACGCTATATTCAGCCTTAACTTTATTCGTAATATTTGTTGTTGGTTTTTTTATCAATCGTTTCTGGTGCAGGTATTTATGTCCTTACGCTGCCTTAATGAATGTATTTCAATATATCGGCAAGATCCTGAAAATTCCTTCCAAACGGATCCAGGTAAATGAAGAACTGTGTCGGGACTGTAAACTTTGTTCAAAAAACTGCCCGATGCAGATAGATGTTCATGCTCAAAAACGTGTAACAGACGTAAATTGTATCTTTTGCCTCAAGTGTTTGCAAAGCTGTCCGGCAGAAGATGGAATAAAGATAAAGAAAATAAAAAAAAATTAGTGATTTATGGATTACTAATTGCATAACAAATTAATAAAAAATATCGGAGAAAAAAATGATGAAAAAATGGATACTTATAATGGTTGTCTTAATGACAGCAGTGTTGAATATTTTTGCCGAAACTGGTGAAAAGTTGGAATTAACCGGCTATTCCGGTAAATTAAGTAAGACGGAAGACACCTGGTTTTTAAATACAGGTGAAGAAGTTTTCCCGCTTTCTCTCGCTCCGGATGAATTTCTCAAAGTGAATGAGATTGAATTGGTTTCTGAGTTGGAACTAACTGTAACTGGTATCAGGCAGGAAGATGTATTTGTTGTATATACGCTGCTTATTGCAGAAAGCGAATTAAAATTGAGGAATAAACTTGGAAAAAATTTATGGCCCTACCATATTGATCCCAAGGGATGTATCGGCTGTAGATTATGTGTAAAAAGATGTCCCTATGGTGCAATTTCCATGCAGAAAGGTATTGCCGTTATTGATGTAGATAAATGTACCGGCTGCGGGATCTGTGCTAATGGCGATGGAAAAAGATATAAAGGTTGCCCGGTTGATGTTATAAAGCAGACTGAGTAAATTTTTATTTTAATGGGATAGAATAACATGAAAAAATACCTGTTATTCCTTATTCTCATTGTTCTTGGGTGTACTGATAACCTGGATAAAACTATAGCTTTTAATGAGAAGCCCCGGATTATGATTTGGCGCGTATGCTCAAATTTATGAAATTCTATACTTTTAAGACCAGTACTCATCTGCATTGGGAATTTATTGAGAAAGAAACTAAATAGAATTTTTTTTAGCAACTGATCCGTTTATCTAATAAACAATTTGACAAGCAATACTGAAAAAAAATCCTAAAAAAAAATCTCAGGGAGATAATATGACTGATAGAATCGAATTATTAAAAAAACTTACTTTAGAATCAGGGATTTCCGGAAGTGAAAATAAAATTGCTGAAATCATGAAAAATGAATTGAAGCATTATACTTCTCTCAACAAAGATAATATGGGTTCTTGTATATTTGAATACAAAGGCAGTAGTGCAAAACCCAAAGTAATGTTCGTTGCACATATGGATGAAATTGGCTTCATCGTTGCCGATATAATTGATTCAGGGTTTCTAAAAATTCAAAGCATCGGTGGTTGGAATCCCAATACACTTCTCTCTTCACCTGTTGAGATTATCAATTCCAGGGGAGAAAAATATCCCGGCATTATTGGTGCGATCCCGGTTCATTTTCTTAAAAATAGACAGGATGCAAAACCTGAGATAAATAATATGTTCGTAGATATTGGTGCAACTTCAAAAGATGATGTGGAAAATAATTTCGGTATTCAACTCGGCGATCAAATAGTTCCAGTTACAAATTTCCATTTCAGTCAGAAGAACAGACGTATGTTATCTAAAGCTTTTGATGACAGAGCAGGCGTGGCAGCTGTAATTGAGTTGGGTAAGATCCTGGCCAGTAAAGCTCATCCAAATACGGTTTACTGTGTTGGCAGTGTTCAGGAAGAAGTGGGTACACGTGGTGCAACTACTTTGGCAAATTACACAGATGCTGATGTTTGTGTAGTATTGGAAGGTGCTCCTGCAGATGATATTCCAGGTATTCCTTTTACATCTCAAACTGGCGTAGGCAAAGGTGCTCATGTACGACTGTTCGATCCCACCATGATCGTAAAAAGTGAATTGAAAGATTTTGTGGTAGAATGTGCCAAAGCTCACGATGTTAAGATTCAGCTGTCTGTACGTAAGGGTGGTGGAACAGACGGAAGACAATTCCATGTGGCAAATCGTGGAATTCCAACTATAGTTCTGGGTGTTCCGGTTCGATATGCTCATAGTCACAACTGCATTGCCTCAATGGATGACTTTGATGAATTGATCAAATTGATTACTTCTATTATCGAAGATCTGGATGAAGCAAAATTAAAAGAGATCATAGGATAAGATCAATTAATCTATGAAAAAAGAAACCAGGATTTCTCGTATAATAATGAGATTTTTTCTTACTATTATTATCAGAACTCTGTTTTCTGTTGGAAAAACTTTAAGATACAAAAATAAGTTAGAGCTTGAAACTCCCTGTGTATTAGCAGTTTTTCATGATGAATTCATTCCTCTTTTTTATTATATGAACAATAGCAATTCTGTTGTTCTTGCTTCCTATAATCATGCTGGATTCTGTGGTGCAAAGGTTCTCAGAGAATGGGGACTGGACATAGTATACGGAACTTCCAGGAAAAGAGGAACAAAAGCCCTGGAAGAGCTTATTGAAAAAGTTAAAGCTGGAAAAAATGTTATTCTCAATCCTGACGGTTCCAGGGGTCCCAGACATAAAATGAAAGCCGGAGCAGTAGTTCTAGCCAAGAAAACCAATGTACCACTTTATTTGGTTAGTCCAAAATATAAAGGTGTAAGAATTAATTTCACGTGGGATCGTTTCCTTTATCCATTACCATTCTCATCTGTCTGGTTTAGATATATAAGAATGGATATAGATCCTGAATTGAGCAGGGATGAGGTTGGTGAAAAAATTCTTGAAGCAGAGAAATTATTGCAGGATTTAACCACTCAAGTTACTAAATAGAATTCTCTTATTTTTATTTGACAGATATAACCTAATAGATTTTATACGTACCGAACGGTCGGTTTTATGCAGAAATACGACTAAAAGGAGGTTTCTTGTCTGGTAAAGAGAAGATTATTAAAGCTGCTTTGAAGATATTCATGATCAAAGGTTATGCTGCCTCTTCCATGAGTGATGTGGTTGTGGAGGCACAACTTTCTAAAGGTGCTATCTATTATCATTTTAAGAATAAAAAAGACCTATTCTTACAATGTATAGATTTTATGTTCGAAGAATATGAAAGGTGGAAGCTGGAGACATATTCTGATTCTATAGATGTAAAGGAGATCCTGCAAACATATCTGGGTTCACTGGCAATGATCCATGAATTTGTAGGTCACCTAACCGGGACGGAAGAAACAAATATTGATGATTTTTATAAACTGATGATGGAAGGTTTTTCTAAGTTTCCCGAGATCAAGGAAAAACATAATACCACCAATGAGTCAATTATGAAGCGATTCAATGAGTTATTAAAAATTGCACAGGAAGATGGGGTCATTAAGCCGGAACTTGATTGTTCTTTTCTAGGATTTATGATCATAGCCATAGCAGAAGGAACTATAGTATATCATATGTTGAGTAAAGAGATAGATTTGGAAATTGTGGGAAATAAACTTTTTAAAACTTTATGGACTGGAATATCAACAGAAAAAGTGAAATAAGATAAAATGAGGTATAATATGAAAAAATTAGTTTTATTTATAGTTGTATCATTGTTATTTACCATACTTTGTGCAACGGAGATTGGTCTTGAGGAAAGTATAAAACTGTCTCAAGACAACAATAAGGAAATCCAGGCGGCAGGATATTCCTTAAAATCAGCCAATTGGGGAAAATTTGATGCTTTCTCAAATTTTCTGCCTAGAGTTTCCTTCAATTCTACCATGGTAAGAATTGATGATGAAACTTATGATGAAGCTACAGAAATTTTTCAAGTTCCAGTATTAGGTTCGTCTGGTTTTCCAACCGGAGATTTTATTCCATTCTCTGCTTCTGCTATGGTTACGGGATTTTATAAAACTTCTTACACAAATAAGATAACAATCCAGCAGCCTATCTTCAATGGTGGTAAGGTCATATTGGGATATCAGTTGGCAAACCTGGCTAAACAGCAAGCGGCAATTGCCTTGGAAAATAAAGAATTGGATACTTCCTACGCTGTAGCTTCAACTTATTTTGGCTATTTGAAATTGAAAGATATTCAAAAATTAGCACAAAAAAGTTTGTCTTCCAGCAGTTCACACCTGGAGAAAGTTGAGAAGAATCTTGAAGTAGGAACTGCAAAAAAATCTGATGTTCTGCAATGGAAAGTAAAGCTGAATAACGATAAAACATCCAACTTTGAGATCGAGAATAGCTTGAAGGAAATTCTATCTTTCTGGAGATCATTGATAGGAACTGAAGAAAATGTCCCGGCTGAGATAAAATTGGAAGATTATGATAGCGAAATTGCTGATTTTGTATCAATAGAGTCTGGTGAAATGAAAACAGCAAAACAGGAATATTTAAAAATTGTGAATTTATCAAGTCCCGTATTGAACAGCATAGATCTTGCTAATAAAATGATGAAGAAGAGCTACATAATGGCAAAAGGGAATTTTCTTCCATCATTAAATCTGCAGTTTGATTATCAGTTCGAGAGTGATGATGAATTCAATTTTTCTGGAGATGATAACTGGAATCTGGTTGCTGCTATCTCGATGCCGCTATTCACCGGAGGTTCAAATTTTTCAAAAGTAAAACAAGCAAAATATGATCTCATGAAAACTAAAAAGCAAACTGAATATGCTCATGAAAATTACTTGATCGCAGCAGAAAATGTATTTAATAAGATGATAACAAATGCAAGAGTAGTTAAAGACAACAAAATAGCTTTAGATTATGCTAGAGAAAATCATAAGATCATAAATGAATTGTATCAACAGGGAATGGTTACTAATAGTGAATTACTTGATGCAGAAATCATGATGTTTGCCAGTGAGATGAATCTGATTTCTTCTTATTATGATTATGTTCTGACGAAATTTGAAATAAAAAAATATAAAGGCAAGATGGAGGAATAATGTACAGAAAATTATTTATAATTTTAACACTGGTTACACTACTAGTTATTGGTTGCCAGAATAAGGATACTGACAAACAGGAAGATGAATTTACTGGTAAACGTAATGTAAAGACAGTAATGGCAAAAGTTGGTGAAATTGATGAATTTTTAGAGTATTCAGGTAAAATTGAGGCAGAAAAAATTGTTAATTCAAGTCCTTCTATATCTGGTAAAATTAAGAAATTATTTGTGAAAGAAGGTGATTATGTAAAAGCTGGAGATCTATTGGTAAAACTAGATGAAACCCAGCTGGAACAGACAAGAATTCAATATAAAAATGCAGAGAAGAACTATTTAAGAATGCAGAAATTATTGGAAAGTGATGCAATTGACCGACAAACTTTTGATGAAGTTGAGGCTGGTTATAATGTAGTGAAAACAAGTTATGAATTTATGCTGGATAACATAGAAATGAAAGCTCCTATCTCTGGTTATGTGACGTATGTTTATAAAGAAGAAGGAGAAAAATTTGATTCAATGATGGATCCTTTCCTGGTACGTATTGTAAACTCCGAGAAATTCATAGCTAAATTACAAGTATCTGATAAAGATATTAATAGAGTTAAAAAAGGGCAGAAAGCCATTATCTCAGTTGATAATTTTGAAGCAAAAATGAAAGGTTTGATTTCCTATGTATCATTAGAAGCAGAAATGATGTCGGGAACTTTCCCTATTGAAATATCAATAAAAAATAATTCTAATTTGTTGAAACATAACCAATTTGCAAGGATCTCAATAGTTACTCAGTCTTCTCTTGATGCTATTATTGTTCCTCAGAAATGTGTAGTAGAATCAAAATATGTTTTTGTTGTTGAAAAAGGAGTAGCAGAGAGACGTAATGTAATTTTGGGTATTGGCAATGAAGAAGAGATAGAGATAGTTAGTGGAATTTCAGAAGGTGAAGCGATAATTGTTTCTGGAAGTACAGGCCTGAGATCAGGTGATAAAGTAAAAATTAAAAATTGAGAATGATAGATAAATGGAGTAAATTATGAAATTACCAGAATTCTCGGTAAATAGAAGAATTACAATACTTATGCTGACGATCCTCATCCTAATATTGGGTGGTATATCGTTTACAAAACTGGGACTGGAAATGTTCCCTGATATGGATTATCCGGTCATTTCCATAATTACACCTTACAATGGTGCTTCCTCACAGGATGTGGAAGAGACAGTAACTAAAACCATAGAAACAGCGATTGCCTCTGTTAAAAATATTAAGAACTTGAAATCAGAAAGTATGGAAAATGCTTCTCTGATCATGGTTGAATTCAATTGGGGCACTAATCTTGATTTTGCTGCTCAGGATCTGAGAGATATGATTGATCAGATTGCTGACTATCTACCGGAAGATGTTTCACGTCCTCTCGTAATGAAGTATAATTTATCGCAAATGCCGATATTAATGTATGGAGTTACCGGTCCTGAAGATACTTATCAATTGCGTAAAACATTAGAAGATGAAGTCGCTTCAAAACTGAAGCAGTTATCAGGTGTGGCATCTGTAATGGTAATGGGTGGTGATGAACTTGAAAAGCAGGTCATTGTTGATAAAGCAAAATTGGAGCTCTATAATATTTCAATTGATGAGATAGTACAGATTGTTGCTGCCGGAAATCTTAATATGGCAGCTGGATATGTTCAGGACAGGAAAGATGATTTTCTCTTGCGAACAGTTGCGCAATACAAGACGATTGATGAAATACGGGATCTTCCAATCAGAATAACTAACAAGGGAAACACAATATATTTAAAAAATATTGCCCAGGTGAATGACGGTTATAAAGAGAAAAGATATCACATTAGAACAAATTCTAAACCAACGGCTATGATGATGATCTCTAAGGAGTCCGGAGCTAATACAATAACCGTAGCAAATATTGTGAGAGAAGAGATGAAGAAGATCCAGAGTGAACTAAAGATTGAACTTGAATTTAATGATATTATGGATATGAGTCTCATGATCTCAAAAGTTACAGCTGGTGCAATGTCTAACCTTATCATTGGCGGTATTCTTGCTATTGCAATTATGTTCTTATTCCTTAGAAATTGGCGGCCAACTCTGGCAATTTCACTGGCAATCCCAATCTCGGTTGTTGCTACAATGATTCCTGTTTACCTGGCTAAATTCTCGTTGAATATAATGACTTTAGGAGGTTTGGCACTGGGAGTAGGAATGCTGGTTGATAATTCAATTGTAGTGATTGAAAATATTTATCGACATATGGAACTGGGGGAGAAGAAAGTGAAAGCGGCAAAAATCGGTGCTTCGGAAGTTGCAATGGCGATTACTGCCTCTACACTTACAACCATAGCGGTATTTTTCCCTATGATCTTTGCCGAAGGTATGACCGGTATCTTGGTAAGAGGACTTGCACTTACAGTAGCTTTTTCTCTGGCAGCTTCTTTATTTGTCTCACTTACAATTGTACCGGCAATTGCTTCTGTTATCTTCCGTAAAGCGGTAAATAGACCGGATCATGATAAATCAGAAAAAATGTTTGATGGGATAAAGAAAAGATATATCGGGATGCTTAATTGGGCTTTGGATCATAAGGGTAAAACGATCATTATTGTTGCTGTATTACTAATTATCTCTTTAATAATTCCTTTTACTGGAATTATCGGAGCTGAATTTATGCCTGAACAGGATATTCCCATTATGGCGTTGCATGTAAATGCTCCTGTTGGGACTTCACTGGAGGAAACTGATGATATTGTTCGTCAGATAGAAGATGCATTTATGCAAGTTGAAGGAGTAAGACATGTAATGTCACTGGTCGGTCCTATGTCTGATGCTTCGGCACAGGCAGATCCGACAAATCCTCAGGAAGTTAATGAAGCTCAGGTTTATGCTAGGCTGGAACAACAGAGTGATAGAGATATTTCTTATGCAGAGATCCAGGATAAAGTTCGTAAGATGATTCCCAATATAGAAGGTGCTGAAGTGAATTTCCTTTCTCGTGACCAAATGATGGGAAGCGGACAGACAAGTCCTATAGAAATAAAGATCTTTGGTAAAGATCTTGAATTATTAAAAGAATTTGCTGTGAGGATTGAAAACAGGATCAAAGGTGTTGAACATGTTAGTGATGTTGTAAATTCAGTTAAAACCGGTAAGCCCGAAGCTCATATTGTCCTTGATAAAGATAAAGCCTTTAAATATGGTCTTACCACATATCAAATTGCTTCGACTATTAAAACTGCAACAATTGGAACGCGAGCTGGGATCTTCCGTAAAGCAGGTGAAGAAACCGATATTTTAGTTAAGCTGGATGAAGAATCATCTAATAGTTTTGAAGATATTATGCATATTGTATTGATCTCGCCAATGGGATTTTCCATTCCACTGAATCAGGTTGCACATATTGAATATGAGGAAGGCCCTCGTGTGATAAGTCACGAAAAACAAACCAGAAAAGTAACCGTATCGGCAAATGTCTTTGGAACACAGGATATGGGTGGTGTTGTAACTGATGTTCAGGATGAGATATCTGATATAGTAGAAGATTTACCACCTGGATATTTTGTTGATATTGGCGGTGCTTATAAGGATATGAAGGAAGCATTTAAAACACTCTCTCTAGCTTTACTTCTGGCAGTTATACTTATTTATATCGTAATGGCTTCTCAGTTTGAATCTTTGCGTCAGCCTTTTATTGTTATGTTCACAATGCCGCTGGCTGTTATTGGTGTTATGCTCATTTTGGGGATTACAGGAACTACGCTCTCAGTTGTAAGTTTTGTGGGAGGAATCATCCTGGCAGGAATTGTGGTGAATAATGGTATTGTGCTTATTGACCATATAAATCAGTTAAGACTTAAAGGTATGGAAAAAAGGGATGCAATAATTCAAGCGGGTAAAGATAGATTGCGCCCAATTCTTATCACGGCAATTACAACCATGACGGGAATGCTGCCGATGGCATTAAGTACCAGTGAAGGTGCAGAGATGAAAGCTCCAATGGCACTCACTGTTATAGGTGGTTTAATCAGTGCAACTTTCCTTACTCTTATATTCTTACCGGTAATTTATAGTTTAATAGCTAGGAAGAAAGTAGGAATTGAAGAGTAATTATTAAAGATAACAAAGTTAAGAAAGCTCCCGAGTTTCGGGAGCTTTTTCTTTTAAGCTGATCGTATCATTTTGATGCGACCAGAATATTTAGGTTTAATCTACAAATTTGAACCAGCAAATATCAATTCTTGGACTGGCTTATAAGATCTCCGATGACAATCGATTATTCCAAATTTATCAAGAGCTGCAATATGTTCTTTGGTTGGATATCCTTTATTCTGCTTGAAATTGTACTGAGGGAATTGCTCATGAATTTTGTACATAATTCTATCTCGTGTTACTTTTGCTATAATGGATGCGGCAGCAATTGAAGCTATTTTAGCATCACCCTTCACGATTGCTTTTGAGAAATTTTCTAATTTCATTGGAATTTTGTTTCCATCAATTAAACAGAGATCAGGTTTAATCTTCAGAGCAAGAACAGCTTCTTCCATCCCCAGTAGGGTAGCCTGCAGAATGTTTATTTTATCAATTATCTCTGGTGAGATTACTTTCACTTCCCAGCAAATGGCTTCTTCCGTAATTATATCGTAAAGCTTTTCCCGCTTTTTCTCACTTAGTTTCTTAGAATCGTTGAGTCCTGGAATTTCCTTATTTATGTCCAGAATGACAGCAGCTGCTACAACCGGTCCTGCCAACGGTCCGCGACCTGCTTCATCAATCCCGGCAATAATACCGAATTCCTTAGCATAACGTTTTTCATTTTTATATAATAGCATTATTTTTCCAGAATAAAGAATAATCGCGAAAAGTTTGATTCTAAGATCTTTGGATTATGATCTATGAGATTATCTTGAGAGCCAATTCGGTAAATTCCCTTAATTTTAAGATCTGTTGCTCTAATATGATCTAATAATTCATTAACGGCAAATATCTTTTGTTTATGTGTTTCATTATATTTAGTGTATTGAAATCCTTTCTTTTTAAAAATTGTTAGATTTGTCACTTGAGTATGATTTGAAGCCTCGAAATCACTTTGATGGATAAATGTATCTCCATTGATCTGTTCGATATTAATGAATCCATCAAAATTACTTTCACAGTTTTTTGGAGTTGTAATATCAAAAATGAAAATACCTTTTGCGGTTAGTGTATGATAAACATTATTTAGTAAAATATCAACTTCATTAATTTTATGCAGATAGTTCAAACTATCAAAAAGTAAAATAACAAGATCATATTTATTGCCTGGAAGATCATCAGTCATACCCATCAATCTCAAATTTGGGGCAAAAGGTTTTCTGGAGGCAATTCTAAGCATTTCCGGTGAAAGATCAGAGGCATCAACATTCAATCCCCTTTTAACTAATAATGAGGATACATTAGCGGTTCCACAAGCAAGTTCTAAAGTTCTCTCAGGACTTTTACAACAGATCTTATTATAATGAGATAATATTAAATGAACCCAGTTTTTATATTCTACATGTTCCATATATTTATCGTAGTATTCTGCAAAAATGTTATAATTAGGATTTTCATTATCTTCTTTTTTTGTGATCATTTTTACAGCAAATCTTATAGCCTGTAATAAGCTTTTTTCTGAAGCAATATCTTTACCGACAATATCGTAAGCTGTTCCATGATCTACTGATGTTCTAATATAAGGTAATCCAAGTGTTACATTAACACCTTCTTCAGCGGAGATCATTTTAAATGGGATCAATCCTTGATCATGATAGGCAGAAATTATCATATCATAAGAAGTTGCTTTTGTAGCAAAAAAAGTATCTGCCGGGAAAGGACCATCAATATTAATATTTTCTTCTTTTAATTTATTTAGGATTGATGCAATATATTCATCATCATCACCAAAAGCACCATTCTCTCCAGCATGAGGATTTACAGCCAGCATTGCAATTTTTGGATGTTTAATTATCTTCTTAGTTTCCTGATCTATAAGTTTGAATTTAGATTCCAAAGAACTGGATCTGAGATATTTTGAAACATTAGAAACTGCAATATGAGTGGATAAAAGTGAAAGATTAAAATATGGACCCCAAAATGACATGATCACATTTCTGGTATTAGATCTTGCTGCGAAGAACTCTGTGTGACCAGTAAAATCAGGATATGTATAACGAATTGCTTCTTTGCAAACCGGTGCAGTTACAACGGCATCCAGTTCTCCGGAATTAAGATCATCAGCACAACGGGATAAAATCTCATAAGCCAGTATTCCGCTTTGAGCAGTTGGTTTACCCGGTTCGATCTGGTTATTGTCAATTTCGATCCAATAAATATTTTCAGGGGAGTTAGCCTTGGATATGCCAGCAATTTTCTTTACTGGATTTCCTTCAGAAGTTTTATTTAATTTACCGTATACAATAAATATTATATCTTTATTAAATTTTAGAAATCGGATCGCTTTTGCTGTAATTTCAGGTCCAATACCAGCAGGATCTCCAGTTGTAATTGCTATTCTTTTCATATTTATTAATTCCTTTTTTAAAGCATCATTAACTATTTCCAGAAAAAAAACACTCAATCTGTCAATTTATTTATTGTCATAATAAGTAATAATGAATAAATTATCAATGCATAAAGATTTATTTATTAGATAATTTTTTAAGAAGTGAGGAAATTATGATTAGGAATCCAGTTGTTGCAGGTAGTTTTTATCCGGGAGATTCAAGTATTCTGAGTAAACAAGTAACCAAATATTTACAGGAAGCCAGTATTAATGACGAAATAGAGGATATATTAGGTGTAATTTCACCTCATGCAGGTTATGTTTATTCCGGTCAATGCACAGCATTCAGTTTTAAAGCCATAGAGAAAAAGAATTTCGATCTTGCTGTAATAATTGCACCAAGTCACAGATATGCTGACTTTGATTTTTCACTTGGTGATTATGATGAGTATTTAACACCATTAGGCGGAGTAAAAGTAGCAAAAGATATCGTTAAAGAATTAATGGAAAGATATGATCTGAAAGCACATTATTATGCTAATAATATTGAGCACTCACTGGAAGTTCAACTTCCTTTTTTGCAGATGGTAAAACCAGATGCTAAGATCGTTCCAATCATACTTGGAGAACAAAATTCTAAAAATAGTCTACAGCTTGCAGACATGCTTGTTGATTTTTTTAGAGAAAGAATTGATAAGACAGTTTTTATTATCAGCAGTGATTTGAGTCATTATCATGACAGTGAAACAGCAACTAAAATGGATAAAATTGTAGCAGATAATTTTGAGCATCTTGATATAGAAATGATGAAAAAAAGTATGAGTTTTGATGAAATAGAAGCTTGTGGAATTGGTGGGATATTAACATTAATGAATCTTGCCAAAAAGCTTGAATATAATAAAGTTACAACCTTGGATTATAGAAATTCTGGTGATGTTAGTGGTGATTATAAACAAGTTGTAGGTTATCTATCAAGTTGTGTTTATAAATAATTTGACAAGAAAACCATATGTTCCGATTTTGCTTTCTGAAGTAAGCGGGAGTAGCTCAGTGGTAGAGCTCCACGTTGCCAACGTGGTTGTCGCGAGTTCGAATCTCGTCTCCCGCTCCATTTTATGTTGCGGCGACATCGCCAAGCGGTAAGGCAAAGGTCTGCAAAATCTTTATCCCCGGTTCGAATCCGGGTGTCGCCTCCAATTATGTGTGTTCTGAGTGACTAATTTTTTGCCGGAGTGGTGGAATTGGTAGACACAAGGGACTTAAAATCCCTCGATCTTTGGGTCGTGCCGGTTCAAGTCCGGCCTCTGGTACCAAATAGAAACGCTAGCTTGTTACAGGTTAGCGTTTTTTATTTTATTTCCAATAATTGAATATCTATTTGACAATTAGATATCAAGAAAAAAAATTAAAATTGAAAAAATATTGTGTATATAGGAAGAATATGGAGCAAAATTCATATAGAACGTTAGGGCATTATATTCATTTTCGTTTAGGAAGTGGAAACATCCTGAATATTATAAGATCAATGTTTATTAAAGCGTTTAAAGCAAAATCTGCCAAAGAATTCTGGAATTATTGGAATCCATTATTCGGATATTATTTATTATTCTATTTATATAAACCCTTAACCAATAAGATACCCAGACCGTTCCGAGTAATAGTAACATTTACGATTTCAGGTTTTTTCCTGCATGATCTTTTATTTTGGTGGCCATTCTGCTGGCTCATTACATATAAAACTCGTTTTCCTTTGGGAACAGTATGGTTTTTTTTTATGGCAATATTTATGTTGATATCTGAGAAAATTGGTTTCAATACTGAGAAACATTCAACCGGAATTCGTGTTTTATCAAATTTGAGTTATTTGAGTATAACGCTTGCCTTAACATTGTTAGTAGCAATTAGTTTTAACTTACTTAATTAGTACTGCTATTTGATAATTTTCTCAAGTGCTGTATAAATAATTGAATCCTTTCAGTTGAAACACTATTTTGCCAGTTTCCATCTTCTTTAAAATACGATCCAATAATAAAACCGTCAGCAAGATCCCAATATTTCTCTATATTATCAAGTGTGATCCCGGAACCTATCAGAATGGGAAGTTTACAAGCTCCACCTGCTTTGCGTAATTCACTTAATTCAGCTTCTTCTGAGGTTGATCTGCCAGTAACAATAATTCCATCTGCCATGAAAAATTCACATGCTTCTGCGAAATCTTTAATATCAAGATCAGAAGTTATGGCATGGGAAGAGTGTTTCTTCTTAATATCAGCAAATACGGCAATATCTTCAGCTCCAATCATAGCTCTATAACGCATAAGCTCACCCGCACAAGCATTCATCAAACCTTCATCAGCAATATGAGAATACACAAATCCTTCTACTCTAATAAAATCACATCCAGAAGCTTGTGCAACAGCCAGCGCTTCCTTATTGGCTTCCGCCAATATCTGAACACCACATGGCATAGATATATTTGTATTAACTTCAGTTGCTATAGCTGTCATTGATGCAGTTATTTCCGGTCCTACTTGCTGGTTCAGATACGGTACATCGTGCATATTTTCCAGGATGATAGCATCTAATCCATTTTGTTCATACAGTTTTGCTTCTTGAACAGCATGAGAAATTATTTGTGATATGGGATATTTATGTTTTGGTGTGCCGGGAAGCGCATCGACATGAACCATGCCGATTATCAGTTTTCTCTTTTGTATTTCTTTTAAAAAGTTCATTCTAATCCTTCTTTATTTTCCAGTCTTTTCTTACACATTTGCAGAAACCATGATAGATTGCACAAATTCCACCCAGTGTTGCAAAGAATCCCCAAAAAAGCGGCATGGCAAAAATATAAATAATTTTCAATTCTCCGGTTTTTTCGATCTGATGTGCTATCATTGGCACATAATATATCCCCGCTGTTATCAGCATACATCCGGCAACCACAACCATGTGTCCAAAGATTATCGTACCATAACGATTTTTTACAAATTTTGAAACAATTAATCCTGCTCCGATCATGATCTTGATAATTGCCCAGAGATAGATCCCAATAATTAAATGATAAATTCCAAAAGCTAGAAGACCAATTCCTAATATTAATCCAACAATACCACCAGTTTTCATTTCTTTTCTCCTATTTATATGATAGTTTATTTTTATACTTGCTAAAAAGACCGTAGCTTACTAAACCCAGAGAAGTTGCTAGAATTCCCATATAGAGTTCATCCACATTTTGCCAGAATCCAGGCAGCGTAATATTTCTCCAAATACTTACCGTGATAATTCCTAAAATGCTGGCAAAAACAAACTGCTTATCTTTGATCTTTCCAGGGAAAATGTATCCATATAGAACTGGAAGCAGCAGGCAACTGGCAGAATAACTACCCAGAGTTTTCCAGACTGCTTTAATATTACCATCAAATACAATTCCCAATAAAATTGCTAATATTCCCACAAAAATAATTCCTAAATGATAAAGTGATATTTTCCCCTTCCATTTTTTAGGCATCATATCATAGGAAACAGTAGTGCCGGCAATGAATAGATAAGAATCTAATGTAGATAGTATTGTTGCCAGAATTCCTGCCAGGACCAGACCTCGTATTCCATTTGGAAGGATTTGAAGTGCATAGATCAGATATGCTTTATCGGAAGCTGCTTCTGGGATTACGGCTCTAGCATACATGGCACCTGCTGTTGTGCAGATATCAAAAAGGATCCAGATAGCGGTAGAGATGAGAATTCCTTTTTTGGCAATCTTCGTACTTTTAGCAGCAAAAACTCTCTGATAAAAATTGGGATCTACTAAAGTAGAAAGTGCTATAAATCCCCAAACTAGTGTTGTGGCAATTCCCTCTCCTCCGGTAAGTGTAAAATGACCGGCAGGGAGATTTGCTTTTAAAAAACTGATCCCGCCAAATAATTTATAGGAAAATAATAAAATTAGAAATACACCCAGACACATTACAAAGAACTGGATAATATCAGAAAAAACAACAGCTCTAAATCCACCATAAAGTGTGTAAAGAACTACTACCGTTACACCTATTATCATGCTTAACAGAAATGTAATTCCAAATAAAGCTTGGATAAGAAGACCTAGACTTATCACATAGGCAATAGGCAGAACATTGAAAAAATTGAAAACCGCGCTTAATTTTCCGGCTTTTGGCCCGAACATCTGCTCGATCAGGTCTGGTAAAGTTACAGCTTTATATTTTGCTACTTTATGGGTGATGAAGAAGGCAAATAGAATATAAGAAATATACCAGAAGACACCTTGAGTTATAAAATTAAAGATCCCTTGTTCAAAAGCAATTTTGGTAACACCAAAGATCCCACCATACCAGGTTGCAACCAGTGTAGCAACGAACATCGGTAAGGTAAGTTGTCTTCCCATTAGCAATAGATCTAAAAATCGAGCTTCTTTGTTCTCTGAAACCCCTTTTTTCTTCTTTAAATATTGTCCGTAGATTACTGATATAAATGTTAAAAGTAAAATTCCAAAAAAAACGATCCAATCCAATCTACTCAAAATTGTCTTGTAATCTATTGTTAAATCAAATTCCAAATTCAACTCCTTGTTCGGCATTATCCGAAAAGTCAGAGGGTTTAAGTGATATTCACTTCTCAGCCAATAGTTTTGGCTCCCCTGTTATTTGATTATTAAAATTCAGTTTCAAAGTTTATAAGTCAAATTATTTCTAATATTTGAGAAAGTCTTTGACATTCAAATCGTTCCTTTTTTTTTCAATTTGTAGTTAGTTCTTTATAATTATTGCTGTCAATGGGGTGCTGTTTGTTATTAGGCAAACGGTTGAGAACATACCCTTGAACCTGATCCGGATAATGCCGGCGTAGGAAACTGAAAATAGATTATAAAACACAATTCGGTTTTTTACCGGGTTGTGTTTTTTGTTTTTAATAATAAATTTTATAGAAGGGAAGAATATGAAAAAGTTTAGTTTTATCTTAATAAGTTTAGTTGTAATTGTAAGTTCTATGTTTGCAGAGCAGTTAGCAGGAAAGATCACAGATGCACAAACTGGAAAACCGATCGCTCAAGTTAGCGTGTATGTGGAAACGATGAATATATCTGCTGTTTCTGATGCAAAAGGTGAGTATAAGATGAACTTCATCAAGCCGGCAAATTTTGAGATATTCTTTGAGCGAATAGGTTATGAGAAGAAAGCTATTATCCATAATCCGTTTGATTCTGCTATTTTGAATGTGCAGCTGACAAGAGATCCCAAACATATTTCCGGAATAAAAATATCAGCTACAAAAGCGAAAGAACGTGAAACACCTGTTACCTTTACAAATATTACCCAGAATGATGTTCTGCAAAATAATTTTGGTCAGGAAATTCCATTATTGATGGAAGATGTCCCGGGGGTTTATGCCTATTCGGATGCTGGTGGATTAGTAGGGAATACACATCTTACAATTCGTGGTTTTGATCAGAAAAGAATAGGTGTGATGATCAATGGTATTCCGCTTAACGATCCTGAAGATCACAATGTATATTGGGTAAATATGCCCGATTTTGCTGAAAGTACATCCGATATACAATTCCAGCGGGGTGTGGGTAGTTCACTTTACGGGATTTCAACTTTTGGTGGCTCACTGAATATGCAGACACAATCTTTTGTTAAGAAAAATAGAACAGAGTTCTTTTCCGCATTCGGTAGTTATAATACGTATAAAGTCGGCTTAAAAACAGCACAGAAGTTTGGGAAATACAGTACAAATATCCGATTTTCCCAGGTTGCTTCCGATGGATACAGAGATAACTCAGCTTCTAATCTCTGGTCTATTTTCACAAATGTTTCCAGACAGGGAGAACGATCAATGACAGAGCTAAATTTCTATACCGGACATGAACTTACTCATGCTGCCTGGGAAGCTTCAGGAGATTGGGAACTGGAAGAGAACCATCAACATAATCCATATACATACGACAATTATGTAGATGATTTTTCCCAACCGCATTTTGAATTGCATCACAGTTATTTCTTAAATGATAATTCAGAAGTTAATAACTCAATTTTCTATATTCACGGCAACGGTTTTTATGAACAATATAAAGAAGATCGTAATCTTTGGGAACACGGTCTGGTTGATGTTGATATTGATGAAGAGGCTGATATCATTCGCCAAAAGTGGATTACTAAAAATCACTATGGCTGGGTTTCTCAGTACAATTTACGTCACCGGAAAGGAACCTTTACTGCAGGAACTTATCTGAGCGGATTCAATAGTGATCATTGGGGAGAGATAAAAGAGGTGATTGGTGTTGATACGCTTGATTATGTAAGCGGTCAGGATTACTATAATTACATTGGAGAAAAACAATATTTAACTGCTTACCTAAATGAAACTTATAAACCAGTAAATAATCTTTCAATTATGGTTAATTTATATTTACAGCATATTAATTATAACTTTGAACAATTGGAAGCTGGTAATTATTTCGGAGAAAATCTGAATGCTTATGAAGTGGATTACAATTTTTTTAATCCACGCTTTGGTGCTAATTATAATGTGAATGAAAGTTTGAATATTTACGGAAATTTTTCTATCTCACAGAGAGAACCTACGGACAGTGAACTCTATGACACCTGGGATGGACCTGATGATCTAGGTGTAGCACCTCTTTTTGCTGTTGCAGATACAGTTTATAATGATGATGGTGATATCGAGAAGATCAATTGGAGTGACCCGTATGTGAAAGAAGAGAAATTACATGATATTGAATTTGGGGTGGGATATTCCAAGGGATTGGTTGATCTCGATATAAATGGATATTGGATGAATTTCACCGACGAGATAGTTGCTTATGGAGGAGTTGATGATGAAGGAAGTCCAATTAGAGGAAATGCTGATAAAACTGTTCATCGTGGTTTGGAACTATCCGCAAAAGTGATATTACCTGCCAACTTGAAATTATCCGCTAACTTTAGTTATAGTGATAACTATTTTGAAAAATTTATTATGAAAGATTGGTCCGGAGATATAGATCTTTCCGGAAACACTATTGCCGGATTCCCGGATATTGTCAGCAATGGTAAGCTTATCTATAGCTTAGAACATTTCAATATTTTTACTCAACTTCAGTATGTAGGGAAACAATACTTGGATAATACTGAAAATGAGGATCGCATAATTGATCCATTTAGCATTGTTAATATGGGAGCTGTTGTTAACATCACAAAATTATTTGATAAATTTGATTTGCAATTGAACCTGAAAGCAAATAATATTTTAGATAAAGAATATGAAACTGCCGGTTATTATGATCCCTGGGGTGGAGAGGACTGGACTGGAGCAAACTATTACTGGCCTGCTGCAGGAAGGAATTTTGTAGCTGGTTTGAGGGTTGGATTTTAGTGCGGTAAGCGTGTAAGTATATAAGCGGATAAGCGTAGGGGCAGATCGTTGATCTGCCTTTTTTTTATAATTCTTTCTTCAAGATATTCTTGAATCTAGTAGCGCTCAGATAATGATCTTCCAAAAGTTTGCCGTTGTGTAAGAGACTAAAAGTACCAAACCCGGAAGGAGAATTTTTTGCATCCTTGCTTGAATTCAATTTTGTGATAGTTAATGTAACATTATTCTCTGTTGCAACTTCCTGCAGAGCTTCTACAGATTTATGATGCCAAGGACATTGATCTGCGTAGAGTAGATGCCAGCCTTGATATTTTTCACGATTCTTTGTCCAATCAATAAGTTTTGGATCTTCAACTGTAAGGTTGAACTTCTTTACCATCAATTCAAAACGTTCTAGTTTATCAGTTTGGGTAAATCCGTTCTTCTCAAATAATCTTTTATCAGCGATAAAAGTTCCTTTGCTGGTCATCGTACAGATGCCTTTCATTTTAAGCTTTTTCGCTTCTTCTTCGCAGGCTTTTATCAGTAATGATTCATTACCAATATTTTTGTCTTTCTTGCTGTACATGAATAAACACTGGATGAACATAAATCCTTGTGCTTCAATTGGACGCCAGGCATATTCAGACGGAACGAATTCAATGTATCCGATCTGTTTCCCAGCTTTATTCACCATGATCTTGATCCTCAAACCTTCGGTGTAAGATTTTTTAAACCATTCTTTTTTCATCTCAAATTCTTTAGACTTAATGTTTTTAACGCAGAAGAATCCATGTTCATTTACATTTTCTGGAGTTACATCTACAAATTTTAGATTATTCATTTGGTATCTCTTTTCTATGTCCTTTTTGTTAAAAAATCCTGTTAATCCTGTTGATCATGTCGAAAATTATTCTGTCCAACTAATTACAGAACCAGCATAGAATGGTTGGATCATACCGGGTTTTAGTTCAATGAGTAAGGCGCCGTTTTTATCAAGCCCTTTAGCTTTACCTTTAAATATTTTATAATCGGTATCAAGTTCGATCTGAAGTCCTTTCAGTAAAGAGTGTTTATTAAAGTATTTTATATCCAGTTCTTCTTCAACAAACCCGGGAAGTTCTGAGGCAAAATTATCCAAAAAACTTAATAATAATTTATTGTTATCAATTGGTTTTTTTAATTCGATTTGTAATGAAGTTGCACTAGTTTTTAGCTCATCATCAAATTGTTCTATGTTTGTATTTATACCGATCCCGATAAGATGATATTTTCTGTTGCTGAGGTGACTGGAAAGGATACCACAGATTTTTTTATCATTTAAGTAAATATCATTCGGCCATTTGATCTTTAAATTCTGGGAGATCGAGGGAAATAATTCAACAAAAATTTTATGTAAGCAGATTCCTGTAAAGATCGTAATATTAGATTTGAAGCTGAATCCGTAAAGTGCCTGTGTTAACCACAAACCACCTTTTGGTGATATCCATGAGTTTTTGCCACGTCCTCTGCCGGAAGTTTGTTCATCGGCAAGACAGAGGAAATTACCCTGAGCAGAATTGGATTTAATAAGAGATTCTGCTTTAGAAGAGGTGCTTCCTACTTTTTTAAAATATATAACTTCATCAAATAATGGATGTTGGAAATCTTTCATATTATTAACATCGCATCACCATAACTGAAGAATCTGTATTTCTCCTCAACGGCAATTTTGTATGCATTCATTATATTCTCATAGCCGGCAAAAGTAGAAACCAGCATCATTAAAGTTGATTCAGGCATATGAAAGTTAGTGATCAATCCATCAATGATTTGAATTTCTTTTCCAGGATACAGAAATATCTTTGTCCAATGTGAACCGCTTTCCAAATGGCCGTTTTCAGCAAAACTTTCTAATGTACGGGTTGTAGTTGTTCCTACTGCGATAATCCGCCTACCTTCTTTCTTTGCCTTATTTATCTTTGCAGCGACTTCTTCCGAAATGCTGCAATGCTCACTATGCATTGTATGATCTTTAATATCATCAGTTTTTACAGGTCTAAAGGTACCTAATCCAACGTGCAGAACAACTTCTAATATTTCAATGCCCTTTTCTCTGATCTGTTGCATAAGTGGTATTGTGAAATGTAATCCGGCAGTTGGTGCTGCTACAGATCCACGTTCCTGGGCATATACTGTCTGATATGTCTCTTTATCTTTGTCTGTGGATTCTCTTTTTATATATGGTGGAAGTGGTACATTACCAATATTCTCAAGAATATCCCAAAAATTTTCTTCCCAATAAAATTCAACGATCCTGCCACCTTCATCAGCATGATCAATGATCTTTGCTTTGAGGTCTTCATTAAAAATGATCTCAGAGCCGATCTTTAACTTTCGACCCGGCTTTACAAGGCATTCCCAACGGTTATCAGTTTTTTGTTCCAGAAGAAAAATTTCAACTTTTGCGCCTGTGCTTTTCGTTCCGAATAAACGGGCTGGTATTACTTTCGTTTTATTTACAACCAATATATCGGTAGGTTTCAGATGATTGATAATATGATTGAATTTATCATGTTGTATCTTCCCTGATGTCCTGTTCAGAACAAGCATCCTGCTTTCTGAACGTTTATCTTTTGGATGCTGAGCTATAAACTCAGGAGGAAGATGATACCAGTAGCTACTTTTTTTTGTAAGGGATATTTTCTGCATCTTTTAATATTGCCTTGAAGTTACCAAAAATTATTTTACTGCTCATTTTTACCGGGATTTTATGCTCATCTGCTGTTAACCAGATATAAATTTTTCCAGTCTGTTTAAATATTGCATCACCTTTTAGAATTGGTTCAACAACAAAACATGTCTTTTTACCAAAGATTGTTTTTATTTTTTCTTTTCTATGAACTACTACGTCAGCGGGATAATTTCTGCCATCTGCAGTCACATTTATCGTTAATGTATCTCCAATTGTAAAATCCTGCAGACGAAGATAATATAGTGCACTGAGAATATCCTGGGTGTTCTCAGGGATATCCATTTTCACCTCTTTGAAATTTTTTGTCTTTCTCCCGAATTTTGTATAGATTGTGAAATTTTGTTCTGGATAATAGAAATGAATTCTGTATTGACGATATGAACCTTCCTGAAGTTTTTTTGTAAACCTGTGGGAAACCAGATCATTTTTATCCCAGATCGACTCAATTTTATCTCTAACTCGATAAATATTATCGAAGAAAAAATTTGTTTTTGCCAGGGATTCGATCTTATAACATTCTGTTGAATCCTTATAGGTGTGGGAATTTATTTGGATTGTTGCTTCACCGGCTCTAATAATACCATATTCTATTCTAAAAGTTAGTTTCTCACCGATCTCAAAAGCTTGTATGATAGTAGATGTCAGGATTATCATTACAAAAAGAAAAAAAGGTTTCAAAAAGCTTCTCCACCACTAATTTCAAAACTTCTATGATCATTGCATAAACCTATATCAAATCTTAGATTAAAACGTTCATCAGTAAAAACTGAAAATCTAAATCCTCCACCGTAAGAACAATGTAGATTATTAGTAGAAAAATTTCGTACTTCAGAAGCAACTTCACCTGTTTCAAAAAAAAGAACAAAGCCTAATCGATTTAAGATCTTAGAAGAAAAAGGAAATACACGATACTCTGTATGTAATGAGTACAATTTATTGTTAATAAATATTTCATCTGGGTATGCACGAAGCTTATCACCTAGTTGAGGTAGTTTTTGAAAAGGAGCAATATCATCTGTAAATGTCACATTTGAAGAAATGGCAAAAACTTGATTCTCTGCAATGCTAAAATATTTGCTGGCTACAAATTGAAACTGGATATAATTATAATCACTACCAAACAAGTCATTATATCCATTGAATTCTAATTTGATAAGCTCTCCTTTGGTTGGATATGTTGCTGAGTTCCTAGTATCATACATGAGTCCACTTCCAAGTCCGATTATTGAGAATGGTTCACTCCCTGGTACTAACTGCTCTTGTAAAATTCCGTCTTCTTGTATCTTCTTTAGATTAGATCTATATAGTTCTGCGAATCCGAGTAAATACCAGGCGTTCTTGATCTTTCTTTTCACAATTAGATCTATTGAAAATCTTTGTGAAGTATACTTCTCACTCTCAGCATTAAAATCGTTGTTGCCAATATCATAAAATTCAGATGGAAAATATTTGTAGGTAAATTCAGTTTCAAACTCATATACCCCATTTTTTGTAAACAGGAAAGGTTCAAACATTAAGCTTAATTGCTTTTTTGATGTGTAAACTGCTTGAACAGTTAATTTCTGCTTTGGGATCTCTTTTGGAAAATCATTGAACTGAAATCTTGAATAACTTATCATACCTGCTAAAAAACCAGTTTCTTCAGAATATGAAAATTGCGGATAAGCAGCGATATTAAATTTTGCTTCGAGTGGAATAATAAGTGAAAATAAAACAATAATTATACAAATAATTCGCATTAAATCTTTCCGCCGGTTATAAAGAATTCCTCTCCTGTAATATAAGAATTATCTTTAGAAAGAAGAAATTTGCAAAGTCCAAAAATATCTTGGAATGAAGCACACCTTTTAAGTGGGATATCCCGTAATTTCTCTTTATAATATTCTTCGCGGAATTTTCGATAACTTTCAGAGAATTGGCTATCGTCAATTTTTATAGGTCCCGGAGATACGGTATTCACAATAATATTATTGGCAGCTTCTTCAGAAGCAAGTGTCCTGCCAATATTTGCAATAGCTGCTTTAGAAGCTGCATATGCAGCACCTTTCGGAAGTCCGATCCTTGAAACATTTGAACCAAAAAGTACGATCTTGCCATAAGTGTTTTTCTTAAAATATTTAAGAGAAGTTTTTAAAATATTGAAAGTTCCAATCAGATTTGCATTAATAATACTTTTCCATAGTTCAGGATCAGTATCAGCGAGGGAAATTATAATACTGCTTCGTGCTGTTGCTGTATGGATCAAACGATCCGGTTTCCAATCTGTTTTAGAAATAACCTTTTCCAGTTTAATTTTAAGATCAGAATAATTAGAAAGATCAACTTGTAATGTTTTTACTTTTGCAGAATTATCTCTTACCAGATCTTTAATCCGATGATCATTTTTATGAATGATCAATATCAGATTTTCACCTTTATCACAATATTTCTTAGCAATGTAGGAACCTACATTTCCATTTGCACCTGTTATAATTATAGCATTATTTTTCATATTTTTTTACTTTTTTGCTAATCCTAAAATAGCATTTAAAATTTGATGAGCTGCGTAGAACTTATCGCCACTGATTTTAGTTTCTATACTATTACTCAAAACAATGATTTCAGTATCATCTTTACCAGAAACTTTAAGGTTATTAGCACAAATATAATTCAAGTTCTTCTTTGTTAGCTTTTGCAGTGCATTTTCTTTAATATTTTCAGATTCAGCCGCAAAACCAACTAATATTTGTCCCTTTACTTTTTTCTCACCGAGTTCCTTTAAAATATCCTTTGTTCTTTTTAATTCAAGGTTCAGATCAGCTGATTTTTTTATTTTTTGTCTGGATGGATCTGCTGGTGTATAATCTGCTACAGCAGCCATCATAAATGTAATATCATAATTTGGATAATCTTTGAGAATTGCTCTATACATATCCTGTGCTGAAATTGCTTTTACAGAATTCAAGTATTCAGGAACCTCGTCAGTAATAGAGGAATAGATCAATTTAACATTAGCTCCCCTTATATGAGCAGCACGAGCTAAGGCTAATCCCATTTTACCTGAAGAATGATTTGTTATAAAGCGCATAGGATCTATATCTTCTATATTGGCACCTGCTGTTACCAGAATATTTTTGTTTTTAAGGTCTTTTTTATAATCGAGGTATGTTATAATGTTGAATATTATTTCCTCGTTTTTGGGATATCTTCCTTTCCCTTCATAACCGCAAGCGAGAAATCCGAATTCAGGTTCCATAAAGAAATATCCAAATTTAGTAAGTTTTGTAATATTTTCTTGAACAATTGGATTTTCATACATGTGAATATTCATTGCTGGAATAAATAATACAGGAGCCTTTGTGGCCATAATAGTTGTGGAAAGCAGATCATCAGCAATCCCGAAAGTTGTTTTTCCAATTATGTTTGCAGTAGCAGGAGCTATAACTAAAATATCAGCCCAATCTGCAAGTGATATATGTTGAATGTCTGCTTCAGCATTGAACATCTTAGTAATAACAGGTTGATGTGTAATTGATTTGAAGGTAAGTGGGCTAACAAATTCACATGCATGAGCAGTCATAATAGTTCTTACTTCAGCTCCACTTTTTGTGAGTTTACTAGCAAGATCAACTGCTTTATAAGCAGCTATCCCTCCCGTTATTCCTAATAAAATCTTTTTATTTTTCAACATCTATAAACTCCGTAATTCTAAGTATGCAAAGAATTTGCCGCTAACTTTTTTGTAAAGTTATTTGTTGGATTCAAATAAGTGTTTTCAGAAACTTTAAATTGATAAATATAGGAGAAATTATAGGTAGAAAAGTTTTTAAAATAGATTGAAAAATGAGATTGAGTTTTATAATTAGCTTTTGCATTGACTTTTTAAAGTGGTTTTCAAAAAGTTTGACAAGAATAAATTGAAGATTAAAAAAATGTAATAGCATAAATAATTAGGAGGAAAAATGAAAAAAGTATTTTTGAGTTTAATGTTTATAGTAATGATTACAGCACTGTTTGCCGGTGTTCAGGAGAAACTGGAACAGTTTGGTGAAGATAATGGCATAGTTTATGTAAAACCTTTGGTAACTGCATTTGGTACAACAATGAATACAGGGTTATTTAATACAGCCAAAGTTCTCAAACCTTTTACATTCGGTTTGAATGTGAATATGATGGCAGCCTTTGTTCCAAAGGAAGATAAAATATTCACAGCTATCAGACCGGATATTTCTATTGTTAATCCTAGTGATACAACTCAAGTTATTTATCTTTATCCAGTTGAAGAATTAGAATCTGCAACAGTTTTTGGAAAGGATGGAGCTACTTTTGAGCATAATGATCTTCTTAATGATATTCCGGGATTAGATGCATCACAATTGGATTTGTCTTTGCCAAATGGAGCTAATTTACCAGCAGTTCCATTCTTAATGCCGCAATTTAACCTGGGTTTACCTTTTGGAAGTGAGATAATGGTACGTGGAATGCCAAAAGTTAAGATCAGTAAAGATATTGGAGATATTGGTTTCTGGGGTGTTGGGCTGAAACATAGTATAGATCAATATATTCCACTTTTTCCTATAGATATCGCAGTGCAGGCAGCATATCAAAATCTATATGTTGGTGATATATTGAAATTTTCAAATATCAATGCCAATCTTGAAGTTAGTAAAAAACTGCTTATGTGGACTCTTTATACAGGTGTTGGTTATGATAAAACAAATGTAACTGCTGAATACGATTATACATATCAAACCTTAAATCAAGCTAACGAAATTGAGGAAATTGAACAGAATATCAAATTTGATGTCGATGGTGAAAATGATGTGAGAGCAACAGTCGGTATTAGATACAGCTTGCTCCTCCTTAAAATTTATGCAGATTACACTGTTAGCAAATACTCAGTTTTCAATGCCGGTATTGGAGTTTCATTTTAGTGGAATTTAAAGAAGTAATTTTTTCGCGGAAAAGTGTAAGAAGTTTTAAGAATAAAGCAGTACCGGAAGAAATTATTAACGATATGATGGAGGCAGCAAGGCTGTCTCCATCTTTTCAAAACAAGCAGTGCTGGCGTTTTGTAGTTGTTCGGGATAAGAATATTATTAAAGAATTAGCTCTTAGAAGTGGATTGGTAAGTAAAGTTAATTTCTTTATTAAAGATGCCCCGCTGGTTATAGTTGCCTGTGCTGATCCAGCCAAAAGTGGAATAATGAATGAGCAAGATTATTATCTGGTTGATACTGCTATCGCATTCCAGCAAATGATGCTTACAGCATGGAATTATGGAATCGGAAGTTGCTGGCTGGCTGCTTTTAATGAACAAAAAGTAAGAGAAATACTGGAGATCCCAAAGAAAATCAGGATCGTTGCTCTTAGCCCGTTTGGATATCCCAAAGAGAAAAAAACGGTTTATGAAAAAGCTTTGAAAGTATTTGCAGGTAGTAAAAAGAGAAATACATTTAATAAAATAGTTTGCTATGATAAATGGAAGTTTTAATTTTTACAGAATTAGTTCTTAAGAATTATATTTAAACGGAGTTGTAATATGAAACTAAAAAAAGAATTTATTGAGAAATTGCCAAAAACCGATCTGCATGTACATCTGGATGGATCAATTAGAATTTCCACAATTCTAGAATTAGCAAAAAAACAAAATGTAAAATTACCAGCGGATACAGAAGAAGAATTAAAGAAAATAGTTTGTTGTGACATAGAGTGCCAAAGTCTGGATGAATATTTGAAAGCTTTTGATATAACCTTGAGTGTAATGCAAACCGAGGATGCTTTAGTCAGGACAGCTTATGAACTTGCTGAAGATGCTGCCAAAGAGAATATAAGATATTTAGAAGTACGATACTCACCGATCCTGCATACGGAAAAAGGACTTAAATTAACTGTGATCTCTGATGCTGTATTAAAAGGGTTGAGGGAAGCTGAGAAGAAGTTTAATATTCGTACAGGTGTTATCATTTGTGGTATAAGGAACATGGATCCGGATACTTCAGTTACATTGGCAAAATTAGCTGTAGCATATAAAAACAGAGGAGTTATCGGTTTTGATCTGGCAGGCGCTGAATACAATCATCCAGCCAAAAAACATATGGAAGCTTTCTACCTGGCTCTTAACAATAACATCAATATTACGGTACACGCAGGTGAGGCGTATGGTCCAAAAAGTATACATGAAGCCCTTCATTACTGCAGTACTCACAGAATTGGGCATGGGACGCGTTTGATAGAGGATGGAGATCTTCTAAACTATGTTAATGATCATCGAATTCCGTTAGAAATTTGTTTGAAAAGTAATTTGCAAACAAAATCTGTTTCCAGCATTAAAAAGCATCCGTTGCGTTTCTATCTTGATTATGGACTGCGTGTTACTCTTAACACTGATAATAGGTTGGTTTCCAATACAACTCTTACCGATGAGTATATGCTTGCCATTAACGAATTGGGATTGGATTATGCAGATGTGAAAAGTATCATCATAAATGGATTTAAAAGTGCTTTTATACCGTATCGGGAACGTGTTGTCCTACTTAATAAAGCGTTAGCTGAGATGGAAAAATTAGAAGAGGAAGAACTAAAAAGTAAAATTAAACTTGCTGATAATATTTAGTTGAGAGGATATATGGAACTACTATACTTGTTTGCTGGAATTTTAATTGGCGGAATAATTATCGGGTTGTTTTTTTTCGGTAAAAAAGGCAAACAGGATGAAAAAATTAAACTATTTGAAAGTGAGATAATAAAATCAGAATCAGAGCTGAATACAGAACGAGAAAAAAGCACAAATTTGCTGTCAGAGATAGCCAAACTTGATACAATAAATCTGAACTTACAGGAAAAGTTAAATGATCAGAAGAAAGAGTTAGAAGAGTTGCAGGCAAAATTCACAGATGCTTTTAAGAATCTGGCGAATGAGATTTTAGAGGAAAAAACCAAGAAATTTACTGAACAAAATCGTGCAAATCTGGATGAACTCTTAAATCCATTAAAAGAAAAGATCAAAGATTTTGAACAGAAGGTAGAACATACAGATGAGAAAAACAGGATAAGCAATGCTTCGTTAATTGAACAAATTAAGGGACTCAAAGATTTGAATAAAAAGATCAGTGATGATGCCAATAACCTGACTAAAGCTCTGAAAGGTGATGTGAAAATGCAGGGCAATTGGGGAGAGGTGATCTTGGAAAGAATTCTGGAAGAATCAGGTTTGAGAAAGGGGATTGACTACGAAACTCAGGTCAGTCTAGTTGATGATGATGGTCATCGAAAACAACTCGATGTTAAAATTAATCTTCCTGAAGAGAAACACGTGATAGTTGATTCCAAGGTTTCTTTGGTAAATTATGAGCGCATGGTTACTTCTGAAACAGAAGAACAGGCAGCAGGCTATTTAAAAGCTTTGAATCTCTCAATAAAATCTCAGATTGATGATCTTCATAAAAAGAATTATCAAGATTTGAAAGGCTTAAATTCTCCTGATTTTGTGATGCTCTTCATACCCATTGAAGGTGTTTTTGCAGTTGTTATGCAGCATGATAACATGATCTATCAATATGCCTACAATAAACAGATCGTAATCGTGAGTCCAAGTACTTTACTGGCAACTTTGAGAACGATTGCTTTTATCTGGCGTCAGGAAAATCAAACTAAGAATGCTTTTGAAATTGCTCGACAGGGTGGTGCTCTTTTGGATAAGTTAAATGGTTTCATTGATGATCTTGAAAAGATTGATGTAAATTTAAAAAGAACTCAAGGTGCATATAATGATGCAGTAAAGAAGCTATCTACAGGTTCAGGGAATCTCATTTCACGTGCTAAAAAGATAGAAACTCTGGGTGCAAAAGCGAAAAAACAAATTCCTGAAAAATATATTCAAGAAGAAACACTAATAGAGTAAAGAATAATTTATATTTTCCCTGCTAATTTTCTTAAAACATAACTAGCAGCCCACATTCCCATAATTGCCGGTAGATAGACTACAGAACCAAGTGTCCCTCTTTTCCTACCTTGAGTTGAACCCCATTCTTCTTTTGAACCAGCTTCAAAATCAAATTGAGGAATTGGTTGCTCAGTTGAGTATATTACCGTGATGCCTTTAAAAATACCTCTCCTGTGTAAATATTTTCGTACTTTACGTGCAAGAGGACACATGTGAGTTTCAGATATATCTGCCTGCATAATTTTTGAGGGATCAAATTTTCCTCCAGCTCCCATTACAGAAATTACCGGTATCTTCATATTGTAAACTGATTCTAAAAGCTCAGCTTTTGGTCCTAAGCTGTCTATTGCATCAACGACAAAATCAACATTTTCTAAAAGTTCATCACGGGATTCACGTCTAAAAAAATCCGAATATATCTCAATTTTAACATTTGGATTAATATCCAATAACCTATCTCGCATTGTTTCGGTTTTTAGTTTTCCAATTGTACTATGAAGTGCTGGAAGCTGCCTATTCAAATTAGACAGTCCGATCGTATCAAAATCAACCAGCAGTAATGAACCAATCCCACTTCTGGCAAGTGCTTCAGCAGCATAACTGCCAACACCACCCAAACCCATCACAGCTACTCTTGTTTTTTGAAATATCTCTATTGCTTCTTTTCCAAATAATAATTCAGTTCTATTAAATTGTTTCATGCATGTTTCCTATAAATCTTCATGGAATATATTCTGGTAGCTCAAGTATTGAATTTCTTTTAATTCAGTTATGTCAACTCGAGTAATTTTTGAAATTTTTTCAACTGTCCACAGCAGGTTTTTTAAATGATTATATTTTTCTTTTGAGTGCGGTGGTTTCTGATATGGGGCGTCAGTTTCAAAAAGATAAAAGCCGTGTTTTATGATTGAGCGTATTACTCCATCTTTAGGCAATTTACTACATACGGAAAAAGCAATGTCATAATTTTTGTAAACTTCAAAAACTTCTTGTGACCCCTTAAATGAATGCTGAATCCCGCGGATTTTCGGGAAATTATTTTTTAAAATTTTATGCATTTCATAATACTGACGCACGTTGTGAAAAACAACAGGAAGATCATAATTTCTTGCCAAATCCAACTGCCTTAACAACATTTTTTTCTGCCACTCGAAATTGTTTTTTCGTTTATCCAGACCAATTTCACCAATAGCAATAATCTGCTTTTCATCACAGAGTTTTATCAAAGTTTTGAAATCATTTTCAGCTGATTCATCATAATAGGGATGGATTCCAGCACACCATTTCATCCCGGGAAATGCATTGTCCTGATGCCATTCAAATTCTTTCTGGCATAATGCAGAAGAAAAGAAATGTGTAATTCCAACTTTGTTAGCTTCTTCAATTTCATTCTGCAGGTTAGAAGCAATTCTTTCATCTGCCAGATGACAGTGTGCATCTATAAGATTATTCATAAATATTTTTAAGTCTTTGCGAGTTTTCTTTCTACGGCATCAAACAAAGCAATCTCTATTGCCGAATGAGAAGAAAGAAATGATTGCCGCGTCACTGTCGTTTCTCGCAATGACGGAGGAATCTTAAAAACTAAATTCAACACCCATGCTCATGGAAGTTATAGTTTCATCTTTACCCTTAATTATACCATCATTATTAAGATCAACATAATACTCTTGATAACGTCCAATTAACTGCGTACTTCCACCTAATTCATAACCCAATGAACCGCTTATAACCGCATTCGCAGTTTTAAATTCGGACAATTTATCAAATCCGGTTTGAGTATAGCCAATTTCAGCTTTTGAAAGTTTTGGAATAATTTTTGTATCAAGATTTGCTTTTCCCCATAGTGATCGGTAGTTAGCATCATTATCATCATACATATCTTCGTATGCTACAGTGATAAATAGGAAATTAAGAATATTAGTTGTGAGACCTCCATACCAGCCATGAGATTTAGTGGTATACTGAAGAAGACTTTCCTTTGTGAGAACACTATCTATATCGGTGTAGACAGTAGCTCTCTGCTCATCATATAGTTGATCAAAGTAAGCCGGCAGGAAATCTTCCTGATATATTCTATATTCTAGATTCATGTGAAAAATAAGAAATTTAGAATAGAAACCAGGAAATATAAACCCCATTTTATGATCCATTATCTGAGCTGCTTCACCATAATGGCTTAATGTGAATAGCGGATTCTGAATAAACGGCAGTTCATAATCAACGCCAAAAACGGTTACAGCATCTTTTGGGATGTCATTAAAAGATTTATTTCTCAGCAGATCAATATAACCCTCATCTTCATAAAACCAATTATCAAATCCCGTTGAATCTCCATTAATTGAAACATATGCATTTAACCAGTCATTAATATCATGATCTACTTCATTATGCCAATTATCATCGAAAGGATAATCATCAAAATAATCCGGGTAATTATCATCATCAGAATCCATTAATCCTTTTACTTGATTTCTGCCATGTGCAATAGTTCCACCGAAAACAAGTTTATTTAATAAAGGAATGCTGGTATTATTTAATGGCTGTATCGTCAGTCTTCCACCCAGAACTTCATTTTTCACAGCATTAGAAGTAAACAGTTCTGCTGTCATTCCGGCTATTGGCAGGTTCCCGCCAAGTTGTATGCCTATCTGCTTATATTCCGGATAACGCAGCATATTAGAATAATCTTTCATAACAAGTCCATGACCTAAAGTATAAGATTTGAAACCACCAAGTCTTCCAAAAAAAGAGTCGCCTCGCTGGCCATAACGAAGATAATAAATCTTATTTACATAATCTTCAAAACTATCCCAATCTTCTTTTCGTACTTTACCGTTGCTATCGATCATAAGATCAATATCCAGTCCGAGACCAAATTTGCCGAAAGTAAGTTCAGGCAATAACCTGATCTGGGTATAAGTTTTTTCTCCCAGCATTACTGAGCCAACTCCTCCACCCATGTTAAAAGGTCCTGAAAGTGTTGATTCTTCTGTGTCTTCCTCTAGAACTTCAGTTTCCGGCTCTATTACAGGTTCTATGTGTTCTGTCGGCGGAACTTTTTCACTCTCAATTTTAGGAGGGATTTCTTTCTTTATCATGTCATAATCTTCATTAATGAATTCATTTGTAGCTTCATTAATTTCGTCAGGTGAAAATGGAGTTAAAACAATTGGTTGATCTCCAGAAATCGTACCTTTTTGCCCTGCTCCTACCGATATATTTTCGCCAGTGATCGTGTTTTGGAATAAGACTTCACCTTCAAATGTAAATAACTCAGTAATACCATCTTCATTTACATTCATCATAAAGTTGGTTCCTTTTACCGAAGCAACAGTTGTGGATGTATTGATCTCAAATCCACCTGAACCTTTTTCTACTTTAGCCCAGAGTTCACCCATTTTAAGAAAGCTTTTCTTGTTGAATTTGCCACCCTCTTCTTCTGTTCTAATATTTAGAATAGTATTAGGAAATAGCTTAATAATGGAACTCTCATCATTGAACTTGATAGCAGCAAAAGATTCTGTTTTTGTTTCAATCTCATCTCCATTGAAAAGCTTGTCACCAAGCTTTAATACACTACTTTCAAGATCTCTGGTGAGATTCACATTCCCTTTAATTTTAAGTGGATATGCAACTGAATCAATCGCATAAGCTCTCACTAGACTGATAATTATAAATGTTGCTATTAAAATATTTCTTTTATTCATTGTATCCTCCCGAAAAATTTATATTAAAATCTCCATTAAGTATGCATGATGTCAAGAATAATGTAGAGAACACTACATGGAATGCATTATCAGATTTGTTTTTATAGACAGAATCAGTTGATATTTTTTCTTGATAATTGAAAGGATTTGAGGAAGAAATGCAATATAAATATTTAGCAGAATGGTTAGAAGAAAACAGGAAACAAAATCTTATCTTAAGATCATTAGGTAAATTTGAAGATCAATATTTCATTGAATTCAGTAAGCAAAAAAAAGGTCTTCACATTAATCTTTCATCGCAGGATTGTTTCTGCTTCTTTACTCAAAATAAGACTCTTCCTTTTATACACAAAAACGAACTTGATACATTTAACACTCATCTTAGTAAAGCACGTTTAATAGAATTTAGCATATTTGAGACAGATAGAATAATATCCCTGAATTTCTCTAAAGTTGATATTTATAATAACAAGCAGAACTACACATTAGTTTTGGAATTAATTCCACGTTATCAAAATATTATTCTTCTTAGGCAAGAAGCAGACAATGTACGGATATTAGACTGCATAAGAAAAGTAAGCTTTGCTGAAAACAAGCAGAGACAGATCCTGCCTGGGTTGGCATATACTCCACCTCAAACAGATTTTATGATAAACAAAGAAGAAGTAAAGTTTCCTGTTAGTATCCAAACAATAAAGAAAATTAGTGAATCCTCTACTGATCTTCCAAATTTTAATTCAATGAATCCATTATTTGAAGATTTGTATTTCAACTGGATATTCAAGGCAAGAAACGATAGAATAAAAAATGAAAAGATCAAACAATTCAATAAAGTGATTAAGAAGAAAAACAAAAAGATCGAAAAGCAGAAAGAAGAACTTCTAATAGCAAATAAGGAAGAAGCTTGGAAACAACAGGCAGAACTATTAAAGGCGAATTTTACTTTACTAAAAAAAGGAATGAACTCGATTCTTCTTAAGAATTACTATGTGGCTGATTTCCCTGAGATCGAGGTAAAACTGGATCCTGATAAAGGTGCTAAACAGAATATTGAGAACTACTTTAAAAAATATCGCAAAGCAAGAGATGGAAAAGTAGAAATTCAAAAACAAATTAAAAAAACTCAACATGAGATCGAAATATTAAAGAAAAATATTTTTGATCTGGAAGAAATAGAAATATTCTTGGCAAATCAAGAAAAAAGTAAAAAAACAAAACCTCAAAAAACTAGTTATAAAAAGATAACTATCAATGAAGATTGGGAAATTTATATTGGCAGAACCAGTAATGAAAATGATATACTTACTACACGTTTTGCCAAACCGCACGACTGGTGGTTCCACACGAGAGTATTTAGAGGAACACATGTAATTTTACGCAATTTCAACAAGAAGGAACTTCCGGGCAAATTAAGACTTTTATGTTCCCAACTTGCAGCTTACTACAGCAAGGCAAAAAAATCTACCAACGTGCCTGTTGATCATACTCAAATACGTTATGTGCGAAAACCACGGGGAAGTGCCCCCGGATATGTTACATATACAAATCAGAAAACTCTATTCGTCGATCCGCTAAGTATACGAGCTGTTTCTGAAATTTTAGATAATAAACACAGAGACACAAAGACACAGAATATGTAGAGTAGTGAAACAAATCAAAGACTATGATGTATTCAGTGATATTCGATGTTTAATAATAAGTAAATAGGAAGGAATAATTATGAATAAAGGGATCGTACTTTTAAGTGGTGGAATGGATAGTTTGGTAACAGCAGCTATTGCAAAAAAAGAGTGTGATGAGATTTACTTTCTGCATTTGAATTACGGGCAGAAAACAGAGGTAAGGGAAATGAGGGCATTCCGTAAAATGTGCAAGTTCTTCAATCCTAAAGACATCCTTGTTGTAGATATAAGTTACCTGAAAGAAATTGGTGGCTCAAGTTTGACTGATGATAAAATGAAGATAAAAGATCATGATGGTGAGGAAGGTGTTCCTGATTCTTATGTACCTTTTAGAAATGCTCATTTGGTTACCATTGGAGCAAGCTGGGCGGAAGTTATCGGAGTTAACAGAATATACGTCGGTGCAGTGGAAGAAGACAGTTCAGGATATCCTGACTGCCGGGAGAGTTTTTATAAAGCATTGGAAAAAGCCATTGATCTGGGTACAAAAGATGAAACCAAAATTGAACTGAGAACACCTATAATACATAAAAGAAAAGCTGAGATAATTAAACTCGGATTTGAAATGGGAGCACCACTAGAGTTAAGTTGGAGCTGTTATAAGAATAATGATATTGCCTGCGGAAAATGCGATAGTTGTGTACTGAGAATAAACGCCTTCAAAGAAGCAGGAATGAAAGACCCGATAAAATATGCGATTGAGATAGATTGGGAAAATTGAAAATAGAAAGTAAAATAAAAACAATTAAAATAATAGGTGCCGGGCTTGCCGGCTGTGAAGCGGCTCTGCAATTTGCTGATAATAACTGGCAGGTTGAACTTTATGAAATGCGACCCGGTAAACAAACCGAAGCACATCAAACCGGTGATTTTGCAGAGGTCGTTTGCAGTAATTCCCTCAAAAGTAAATTAATAACAACAGCTTCCGGATTGTTAAAAGAAGAGATGAAAATTTTGGGTTGTAAACTACTGCCAATTGCTGAAGAATACAGTGTTCCTGCCGGAAATGCTTTAGCTGTTGATCGGGATAAATTTGCCCGGGAAGTAACAAAAATTATTCAAAATAATCCCAATATCAATGTTCATAGGGAAGAAGTAACTTCTTTGGATGATGAACTCACAATCATAGCAACCGGTCCACTAACATCACAAAGACTTACTGGTGAATTGATAAAAATTATTGGAGATGAGCATCTCTATTTCTTTGATGCTATTGCACCGATCATCACTGCCGAAAGTGTTGATGAAAGCATTGTTTATCGCAAAACACGTTATGATAAGGGTGAGGCTGATTACCTGAATTGTCCTTTTTCTAAAGACGAGTATTATGCATTTGTAGATGCTTTAAATGAAGCAGAAAAGCATGAAGTTCATGAATTTGAAAGTAGATTCTTTAAAGAGATAGATTTCAAGTACTATGAGAACTGTACTCCCATTGAAGAGCTTGCTCGAAGAGGAAAAGATACATTGCGTTATGGTGTGATGAAACCGGTTGGCCTGGATGATCCCAGAACGGGAAAATGGCCCTACGCTGTAATTCAATTGCGAACAGAAAATAACGATAGAACTTCTTATAACTTGGTTGGCTGTCAGACAATGTTGAAGTATGGGGAACAGAAACGAATATTTCGTTTGATCCCGGGCATGCAAAAGGCAGAATTTGTTAGATTTGGTTCGATCCACCGCAATACATATTTGAATGGACCTCATATTTTAAAAGATGATATGTCATTAAAAAAGAAATCAAATGTTTATATTGCCGGTCAGCTGGCTGGTGTAGAAGGTTATGTGGAATCAATTTTAGCAGGGTTGCTTGTTGCACAAGTAATTACAGGAGAATTACAAAATACTAATGATATGTTGCCACTCACAACAATTTCTGGTCAACTTTGGAGACACCTTGTTTCACCAACAAAAAACTTCCAGCCAATGAATGCAAACTTTGGATTGCTTTCTCCATTAAAGGAACGAATTAGAGATAAAAAACGGAGGAAGCAAATGTATTTTGAAAGGGCAATAAAAGATTTGAAAAGTAAACTTGAAAAAGTGTAATTAAGGCAGGACGTATCATTCTGATGCGTCCAAAATGTTTATTCAATAAAGTCTCTGTAAAAATCAGAATTTTCCAAAATTGTTATCCGATTTATCCACTCTTTTTGACTTTTTAAAATATCTTCGAATTTTTTTAAATTTATATCATGATTTGATAATCGAGGATCAGCTCTTCTATTATCATAAAAAAGGTTTTTATCAATAGTAAAATCATCTGGAACAAGATGCTCTGCCAGTGAGCATTGAAAACCATAGTAATCGGGTGAATCGTAAAGAGAATCCTGAGCAGTTCTTACAATGATATTCTCAATAAAAAAACCGGGATTTTCTTTAGTAGAAGAAGTTATAGAAGCTCCCATAGCACCGGTTTTATAAATAATATTATTACTGATGAATCCTCTTGGTTTCCCTTTGTCTGCATCCCAAAGTGAAATTCCCCAGGTAGTTACATCTTCCACGATATTATACTCTATTATCCCTTCAGCATCTACAAAAATTCCGATCCCTTTCCAATATCTTTTAACCAGATTATTCCGTATAGTGGCTTTTGCATTCCAGGTAATACCTATTCCAATTCCTCTTCCACCTTGTGCATATCTACCACCTGTTTTGTGAACTCCATCTATAATATTTTCTTCTATCATTGCTTCAGAGTCCCGATATAAAGCAATTCCATCCCAGGAATTTTTTGTGATCAAATTATTATAAATTCTTAAAAATGAATTTTCACGTCCGCAAATTCCCATTATCCCCACAATATTCTTCTCTATCAATGATGTGTCACCATAATTCCGGGAGATCTTGTTATTACGAATAACAACATTGCTGTTCTTAACCACAATTGCTGCATCAGTAGCAAATTCACTTGAATCTCTAATCCCACCTGTGATCGTAAGATTTTCAAGAACACAATTTTCACAATTAAAAACAAATAAACCATATCCTGAATTTGTTATTATTACTGCAGTTTTATCATCAGGTCCAGAAATTTTTATATCTTTTCCGGAAATTATCAGGCCAGCCGTTGCTGCGATCAATGTATCTTGAATTTCGCAGTTCCCGCAAGTTGAATCTATAATTGACTGAGCACTAAGATCATAAATACCACTTGCAAGAATAATATTGATATTTTGTTGAGGCTTGTTAAATAGCTTTTCTAACTGATCAGCTGTAGAGATCCTGATCGTCGGGTTAGGTTTTGTTAATATAAAATTCAAGATGAGTATTAGTGTAAATAAGATTGCAGTTATATGATATTTTTTCATAACTTATACATCTCCGTTCTGCGATCTGATAAAAGATCATTAAATTCGGTAACACTCTTATCTTCTGCTACCAGTGGGTCGATTTCAGTTACAAAAACCGATTCTTCCGTTTGATCCATCCTGTGAATTATCTGTCCCTTTGTGTTCACGACCTGGCTCATCCCCGTAAAATTTAGTTGCTTATCACCGTTTTTCTCTCTACCTGTTCTATTGGAAGTTAAAGAGAATACTCCATTTTCAAGGGATCTTGTAAGCATTGCCTGCTGACCCCAGGGAAGAACAAGATTAGTTGGATGTGCAATTATTTGAGCTCCCGCTAAAGCTAAAGATCGTGCTGACTCAGGGAATATCCAGTCAAAACAGATCATTATCCCAATTTTGATATTATTCTTGGCATTGAAAACATTAAATCCGGTATCTCCAGCCTTAAACCATTTTTTTTCTTCAAAAAATAGATGAGTTTTTCTGTATAATTGAACTGATCCATCAGGGTTGATCAATATGGCAGAATTGTAGATATATTCATTAGATTTCTCAGCAATACCAACTACATAGCTTGTATTATTCTGTTTAGCAAGTTTTTTGAAAGCTACAGCAGTAGGTCCATTTTGAGGATTTTCGGAAATACTTTTAACTTCCTCCTTCAAATTGAAAATATATCCACTGGATGCAAGTTCAGGTAAAACTATAAGGTCAGCAGTAACATTTCTCAACAGGTCTCCCATTTTTTCCAAGTTCTTCTCTTTTTGCAAAAATTCAGGTTTGAACTGGCATATTCCAACCTTATATCCCATGTAACCTCCATAGCAACTCATATGAAAAAAGTGAATCCAGATTTGTCAATCTTAAATCAATTGGGTAAGTTTAAAGAGATGTAATATTATAATTAAATTATATTTATATAATAATTTACTCTTGACAGCATAAGACCTAAATTTTTATTGAAATCGAAGTAAATAAAAAGCGTATAGTTTTTTTGCTGACATCTTTGGTCAGCATTTTTTTGATAAAAAATAGATACCACTGTCATTCAGTGGTTTAGTCATTTTATGGAGGGTTTTTTAGGGTGGATCTAAAAGATAGAATCGAGCAATTAACAAAAGAAGCTTGTGTGGATGTGGGTGTAGCATTATATGATATAATTCTAAAGCAAGCATCCAAGGGCTTAATCGTACTGATCTACATTACTAAGATCGGTGGTGTGACAATAGATGAGTGTAAGAAAGTGAGTAGATTAATTTCTGAAGTTCTTGAGACCGAAGATATAATAAAAGAGAGATTTTTTCTAGAGATATCATCTCCCGGTCTTGAACGGTTACTGAATCAGAAGAGGCATTATGTAAGTGCTATTGGTGAGAAAGTACAGGTCACTTTTGCAGAGAATGAGGAAAATGTGACAGCTATCGGCGAGTTAAAAGAAGTTTTACCGGAAAGTATCAAGATTGAATTTGATGATACTGTTAAAGAAATTCAGCTAACTGATGTGAAGAAAGCAAAAACGTATTTTGATTATAAGAAATAAATAGTGAGGAGATTATGAATTCAAATATTATGGGATCCCTTGCCGAATTGGCTAATTTGAAGCAGCTTGATAAAGAAAAATTAACTTCAATTATTAAAGAAGGATTATATCAGGCTATTTCTAAAAAAATGATTCTGGACAATGAATTAGAAATAACTACCGATTATAATACAAATAAAATAATCGCAAAATTTAATAGAATTGTGGTGGAAAGAGATACATCTCTTGGTGAAATATCTATTGAAGAAGCAAGACTGATGAATGAGTATCTGGTGTTAGGCGATAAGATCCCGGTTGAGATGAGTATTACAGAATTTGAACCGAAGGTTATTCGAAATGCTAGAAAAGCTATTCTGGAACGTATCAAATTGTTAGAAGAAGACAGAATTATGTTTGATTATGAAAACCAGAAAAATCAGCTTGTATCGGGTAAGATCACGAAAGATGATGTTAGCGGTTATCTTGTAAATATAGGTTATGCTGATGCGCTCCTATCTAAAGAGGAACAAGTTGAAGACGAATATTATAAAGTAGGCGACGTAATCCGGTGCTATGTTGTAAATATTCGTAAGCGTAAAAAAGATGTTATTGTTATATTATCCAGAACGCGACCGGAATTTGTTAAAAAAATATTTGATGCAGAAATACCTGAGATCACTTCTGGAGAAATAGAAATAAAAAAAATAGTGCGTGAACCTGGAATGCGTACTAAAGTATCTGTTCATTCTAATAATTCAGAAGTTGATGCAACTGCTGCCTGTCTTGGTCCACACGGTGTAAGGATTGAAGCTATAAGAAAAGAATTAAACGGTGAGCTTGTAGACATTGTGGTTTGGGATTCAGCTCCTGAGCAGTTAATTGCCAATGCGATAGGCTCTGACCTGGTTGAAAAAGTTTATCTGGCTGATAGAGGTAAATTTGCCAGAATTATTGTAAATAATGCAAACAAGAATCTTGCTATAGGCAAAAAAGGTAAGAACGTAAAATTAGCGGCAAAACTTACTGACTATAAATTAGATATTTATACAGAAGAAGAATTTGAAGAAAAAATTTCTGAAGAACGTAGGATCACAAGTCATATCAGCGATTTGGATGGAGTATCTCCAAAGGTAGCAGAAATTCTAAAAATACACGGTTATACATCTGTACAAGATATTTATGAAGCAAGTATAGAAGAACTTTGTAATCTGGAAGGACTCGGGAAGAAAACTGCAGAAAAGATCAAAGAATCTTCCAAATATTTCTAGAGTTCCAAGTTTAGGAATTACTGGATCATTATGCCGAACAGATCTTCTAAAGCCGGGCATATACCGTTTCGAACTTGTGTAGTATGCAGAAAGAAAGCCGAGAAGAAGAAATTGATGAGATTTGTTATATTAGATTCTGAAATCGTAATTGATCTTACCGGTAAGTTGAAAGGTCGTGGTTATTATGTTTGTGATGATAATGATTGTCTGCAGAAATTAGAAAAGAAAGTAGTAAAAATATTGAGGAACAGGTAATTATGGAAGATAAAGTAATTAATATATTACACATGGCTCGAAAAGCGGGTAAGCTTAAATCCGGTTTTGATGCATGTGAAAGATCTTGTTTCTCGAATAATGCAAAGTTGATCATCTATGCTTCTGATCTTGCAGAAAAAAGGATAAAAAATTTGATGAATATTGCTAATGCAAGTAATATCAAAATAATAAAGTTTGGTTCAAAATCTCTCTTTGGTAAAGAATTTAATATCAGAGATATTGGAATAATTTGTATTGAGGATGTAAATCTTGCAAAAGGGATTTTACGTTCTATTGGATAAACTGGAGGATACATGCCGATTAGAGTACATCAATTAGCTAAAGAACTGAAGATATCAACTGCAGCTCTTAAGAAACATTTAAGTGATATGGGTGTTATCGTTAAAAGTCATATGAGTCCTATTGACGAAGGAACGGAAAAAAATATTCGTGCGAAATTTAATGCTGAATTTAATGCTGTAAAAAAACGTCAATTAGATCGAAACACCTATCATAAGAAGATTGTATTGGCTGATAGAAAGAAAGTAGAAGTTGAAAAAGAAAAACAGTCTCTATCACAAGATAAAGAATCAAGAAAAGAAGTTCAAAATTTTGTTCAGAAAAGCATAAAGAAAACTGATACGCGCATACCTCAGAAAAAAAATAGTGTTTATAGAAAACCTATAGTCACACAAAAACAAGCAAAATTACCTGATATACCTCCGGAAGAAGATAAACTAAAATTCAAAGATCATGATAAAAAAACTGTTTCAGCTAAAACCTTTGATAAGAAAGATAAACATCTGAAAGCTAAAATAAATCATTTAGTAAAAGGTAAAAGGAAAAAACGCTTTGTGCCAAGTGAGAGCGAAGAAGCTGAAATAGCTAAGAATATTAAACTTACTTTATCCGAAGATTCCTCCAAAAGAAAAAAATATAAAAAAGATAAAGTATTGATTGATAAAGATGTTAAAATTGTTATCAGTGAATATACTTCTGTAAGTGAATTAGCTAAAATGATGAATGTCTCCGCCTCAGAAATTATAACAAAATTTTTCATGATGGGACAGATGGTTACAATTAATCAACGTTTAGATAAAGAATCACTTGAGATGATCTGTGATGAATTTGAATTTGATGTAGAGTTTAAAGAAGAATACGGCAGCGAAATATTGGAAGATCAGAAAGTTGAAGACGAGGATATTGAAACTGCAGCCCGACCACCTATTGTAACGATCATGGGACATGTAGATCATGGTAAAACTGCCATTCTTGATAGGATCCGTTCAACAAATGTAATTGCCGGTGAATCAGGCGGGATCACTCAGCATATTGGAGCATATCAAGTTGAGTATACTGACAAAAAGATCACATTCCTCGATACACCCGGCCATGAAGCATTTGCCGCCATGCGGGCTAGAGGGGCAAATGTTACTGATATTGCTGTGATTGTTGTCGCTGCAAATGAAAGTGTGATGAAACAAACGATTGAAGCTATTGATCACGCCAAATCAGCTGGTGTTACAATTATTGTAGCAATTAATAAGATAGATCTTAAAGATGCAAATATAGATAAAACTATTGCTGATCTGATGAAACAAAATGTTATGCTAGAGGGATATGGCGGAGATATAGTATGGGTTGAGTGCTCTGCTAAAACAGGTGAAGGGATTGATGATCTGCTTGATTCCATTCTGCTTACTACCGAAATGATGGAACTTAAAGCACCAGTTAATACTTATGGTGAAGGTATTGTTATTGAATCCCGAAAAGATGCTCGTAAGGGTACAAGTGTTACTGTATTGTTAAGAGAAGGTAAACTGGCAAAATCTGATAGTGTTGTTTGCGGAGCAACTTATGGTCATATAAGAAAGATAGAAGATGAACGTGGAAATGAGATTGAAGTTTTGAATCCTGCCGATGTTGGTGTGTTATACGGTTTGAATAAAGTACCTAAGGCAGGTGATATCCTGAATCAAGTTGATGATGAGAAAAAAGCGCGTCAAATTAGTGCTGAACGAAGAAATATACGTCGAGAACGTGAGAAATATCAGACAAAAACAAATTTTGATAATCTGTTCCAGAAGATCAAAGAAGATCAGATGAGCGAGATCAAACTCATTGTAAAAGCTGACACAGACGGTTCAGTAGAAGCACTATGTGATTCTTTCCAAAAACTCAGCACAGATGAGGTTGTAGTTAATATCATTCGTAAAGCAGTTGGAGGTATCAATGAAGCTGATGTGAACATGGCTTCGGCTTCCAATGCAATAATTATAGGATTCCATGTACGGGCAGGAACATCCGCCAAAAAATTAGCAGAAGATGAAAATGTAGAAATTAAAATATATCAGATCATCTATGAAGCTATTGAAGAAATAGAAGCTGCGATGACTGGAATGCTTAAACCTAAGTTTGAAGAAAAATATATGGGATCAGCAGCAGTAAAACAGGTTTTCAGAATAAAGAAAATTGGTACAATTGCTGGAGTAACTGTAGATAAAGGTGTAATTAAAAATGAAGGTGTAGTAAGAATATATCGTAATGACATTGTAATTCACGAAGGAAAATTATCCTCATTAAAGCACTATTCTGAAGAGGTGAAAGAATTAAAAGCCGGAACAGAAGGTGGAATTGGAATGGAGAAGTTCAATGACATTAAAGTGGGTGATATAATAGAAAATTACATTGTTGAAGAAGTTGAACGAAAACTAAAATGATCTTGAGAGGTTTTTTATGGCAAGGATCAGAATTAAAAGATTAGAGAGTGAACTTTTCAAACTAATTAGTACCATAATCAGTTTCAAACTTAATGATAATAATCTTACAATGGTTACAGTAACCGGGGTTAAACTTACTAATGATCTGTCATATCTCAGAATTTTTTATTCTCATTTTGATGAAACTAAAACAGAAGATGTTCAAAGATCATTAAATAAAAGCAGTGGATTTTTTAAAAACGAAATTGCTAAAGCTAAGTTCATGAGAAAAATTCCGGAAATTATTTTTGAATATGATAAACTTGAAGAAAATGCCCGTGATCTGGATAAGATCTTTGCAAAGATCGATGCAGAAAAAAAGGAAGAAGAATGATCATAAAGAAATTATCAGAAATCAAAAAAATACTATTTGAAAATGTGAACAATTATTCCAAAATAGCTTTATTAACGCATAAAAATCCTGATGGAGATGGCCTTCCTGCCTGCCTTGCATTGCAGGAGATTCTCTCTCAGCAAAAAATCAAATCTGATATAATCCTGGAAGAAGAGCCTTCGGAAATATATGATTTCCTGGCTGGGTTTGAAAGGGTAAAAGTATTTTCTGAATATATGATCTATGATCTTTTGATCTTTCTGGATTGTCATGAAGAAGAACGTATTGGTATTTGTGAGCCACTTATCCCAACAGCAAAAAAAATAATTGCAATTGATCATCATCTTCTCAATGAGCCGATAGATAATGCCGATACCTATATTGATGTTTCAGCTGTTTCTGCCGGTGCGATCATTTTCAATATGTTCAAAGCTGAAATTGAAAAATTCAAGGAAGGATCTGCCAACTATATTGCTAAGGCGATCTATACTTCCATAATAAATGATACAGATAATTTTCTCAACCAGAATGTAGATGAAAACACATTTCTTATATGTTCCCAGCTTATGAAATATAAGATTAATCCGGGAAGAATTACCGAACTGTTTTTATTGAATAAACCAGCAAATGAAATACGTTTTGTGGGTGAAGTTCTTTCGACAATTGAAACTTACGATAATGATCAGATTCTGTTTATGCATGCTGATAATAGTATGTTAAGAAGGAATAAGATCAGTCATGAAGGGAACTCTAAACTTACAAGCTGGGTTAAGGGAACGCAAAATGTAAAAGTTGCAGTTTTATATCATCAAGTCGTAAAAAACCGCTATCGTCTCAGCTTACGTTCAAATTATATAAATGTTAATAAGATTGCCGTAAAATACGGTGGTGGCGGACATGAAAAAGCTTCTGGATGTGAGATGAAAGGAAGTTTGGAAGAATTGAAAAATACAATATTGAAAGATATCCGGGAACAATTATAAAAAATGTCTGATTTCGGTGTAATATTAATTGATAAACCACCGAACATAACTTCATTCGATGTTGTACGAAAACTTCGTAAGATAACAGGGATCAGAAAAATAGGTCATTCTGGAACTCTTGATCCGTTTGCTACCGGACTTCTGCAGCTCTGCATTGGAAAGGCTACACGCATAGTTTCTAAACTTTCAACTGAAAATAAAATATATGTAGCAACCTGCAAGTTAGGAATTCAAACCAATACCGGTGATATTACAGGTGAAACTATAAAAGAGGAAACGCCTCTTGGTATTACTCAAAAAGGTCTGAAAAATATCATTCCAGAAATTCTAAAAATAACATCTCAAATTCCCCATAAATTTTCAGCAGTAAAAGTAAATGGCAAAAGAGCTTACGAAATGGCAAGAGAAAAAAAAGAAGTAATTTTGCCTCCCAGACCAATTAAAATTTTGGATTTTAAAATTGTTAAATTTGAAAATAACGAACTCACTTATTTAGCTCATGTAAGCAAAGGAACTTATATTCGAGTTCTCTCCGAAACAATTGCAGAAAAACTAGGAACAATAGGAACAACGATAAAATTAAAACGAATCCAAATTGGTGATATTCCTTTAACAAATGCGGTTGAACTGGAACAACTAAACAGCACTAATTGGAAAGAATATTTAATCCCATTAACTAAAGTTTTTGCCAGTGTAACTCCGGTTATTATTGATAATGAGCAAAAGCAGCTTTTCCAAAATGGGGGCGGAATTGCTATATCAATGGATGATGAGATTGAAGTTATCGTTCTTGACAAGGCAAAAGATTGTATTGGATTTGGCTCTATAAAAGAAGGGTTTCTAAAGCCTAAAATAGTATTTATATGAAATATTTAAAAAAACAAAAATATAGTTTTTCAAAACCAGTTATTGCAATGGGAACTTTTGACGGTGTTCATCTTGGACATATAAAATTATTAAATAGAGTTGTTGAAAAAGCAATTGAGAAAAACACAAAATCTATTGTGATCACCTACTATCATCATCCCCTGGAAACTATTCATAAAAAGACATTTCCATATCTGCTTACAGAGCGAGACAGGAAAGAAAAATTAATAAAAGACTGTGGAATTGATTATGTGCTTTATTTAGACTTTGATGAATTCATGGCACAAATGCAACCGGAAGATTTTTTAAAAAAGATTCTCATTGATGAAATCGGAGCACAGGATCTGATCGTTGGTTATGATACACATTTTGGTAATTCTCGAGAGGGGAATTATGAGTTTCTAAAAGAAAGAGCTTCAATTTATAATTATAGTATTGAATTGATAGAACCGATAAAGATGGATAATCATATTATCAGCAGCAGCCTGATAAGAGATTATATAAGAGAGGGTGATATGCAGTATGCTTCAAAGCTGCTGGGCAGGAATTACTCTATTCACGGAACCATTAATCAAGGTCAAAAAATAGGAAGAAAGATCGGTTTTCCCACGATCAACCTACAACCACATGATGACAACAAATTGGTTCCTGCGATCGGCGTGTATATTTGTGAAGTGCTGGTCGAAGGTAGAAAATATCTCGGTGTTACGAATATTGGGTATTCACCAACTTTGAAAACGACCCGTATTAAAGAAATTGAAACTCATATCTTAGATTTCAATGAGGATATCTATAATAAAAATGTTAAGCTATGTTTTAGTAAAAAAATACGGGATGAATTGTTTTTCCAAAACAAAAATGAATTAATTGTCGCAATAAATAAAGATGTTCAAACAACACGGGAATTTTTTAAAAGGAGCGAGTGATGTTCTTTTGTACAGAATGTGGATCAGAGACCTCTAAATGGAGCGGGAAATGCCCTTCATGTGGAGCTTGGAACAGTTTAAAAGAGACAACAAGTGTAACTGGAAGAAAAAATAAAAAAACCACAGGTCGTGACCTTTTTGAAAACGAACCTAATAAAAAGCCCTTGAAACTTGCAGAGATAAATTATACTGAAGAACAACGGACTAAATCTGGTATTGCTGAATTTGATGGAACACTTGGCGGTGGGATAGTCCCGGGAATGGTAGTTCTTATCGGGGGAGAACCCGGTATAGGTAAATCAACTTTAATGCTGCAGGTTTCAGATAATCTGGCAGATCAGAATAAAAATGTGTTATATATTTCCGGGGAAGAGAGCCAGGAACAGATCAAACTTCGCAGTAAGCGCTTGAATTGCAAAGCAGATAAATTATTCCTGTATTGTGCTACTGACTTTGAGGAAATTGCTCAGACCATATTCAATACCGAGCCGGATGTGGTGGTCATTGATTCAATTCAATCCATGTATCTCAGCACAATAGAGAGCGCACCTGGAAGTGTTTCACAATTAAGGGAATGTACCGGCTTCTTTACTCGGATTGCTAAACAAAAGAATATCCCGATATTTTTAATTGGTCATGTAACCAAAGGTGGTATAGTTGCAGGACCCAAAATAATAGAGCACATGGTGGATACAGTACTTTATTTTGAAGGCGAAACACAAAATCAATTTAAAATACTTAGAGCTACCAAAAACCGTTTTGGTTCTACAAATGAAATCGGCCTGTTTGAAATGCTTTCAACTGGATTATCTGAAGTGAAAGATCCGTCACAATTATTTTTAACCAGGGAGAATAATATAGGTTCATCAGTTGGTTGTTTACTGGAAGGTTCAAGAGCATTTTTAGTAGAAGTACAAACTCTTGTATCTCCGGCAAGTTATGGAACTCCGCAAAGAGTTTCACTGGGATTTAATCACCGTAAACTGGCATTGTTATTGGCTGTTATTGAGAAGAATCTATCCATAAATCTTCGCAATAATGATGTATTCCTCAACCTTACAGGCGGTATAAAAGTTACAGATCCAGGACTTGATCTTTCCATAGTCGCTGCAATCCTATCAAGTTTCAAAGAACTCACCCTTCCAGCTAATACCCTGCTGCTGGGTGAAGTTGGATTGAATGGAGAAATAAGGCCAGTCTCTCAAACTGATAAAAGAATTAAAGAGGCAAAAAAACTTGGTTATGAAAATATAATTATATCTGCAAAAAGTAAAAATACCAGTAAAGAAATTAATGTAAAAAAGATCAAACATGTCAGGCAATTATTTCCAATATTATTTAATAATTAAGTTCACAATTTAAGTTGCCTCGTAAGGGAAAATAACAATCGTCATTCTGACGAGTCTTGCACGTTGTTCTTTTAAGGAAGAATAAACAACAAATAACAATTATTAAGTTTCCATCCGGTTCTTCGTTAAGATTTATCAGCCTTAGGCTGAGTAACAGCAAGAAGGATCCTCAGAGTGACGGAGATGATAAAAGAATACAAAAAATCCCCTTTGAAATAATCCAAAGGGGATTTATGTTATTATTTCAATAGATTAAAATTCACCTGATTTAGTAGCGATCTTCAGTTGTTTTAGAGTCTGCCTGGTGCGTGTGATATCATTAATAACAGAATCTTTATCAGTTCTTTTCTCTGTTTCCACCAGATATGATTCTGCTTTAACGAAATTGTTATACGCATCTAACTTCACTTTATCACGTTTTTCAACCAGCTCATCAGCTTTAGCGCCATAATAGACACTTTTATCTTTATACAATTCTTCATATTCAAGGAATTTTTCATATTTCATATAACCTTTTTTCTGATGAATAGAAGAAAGCACACGATATGAATCATAAAGTTTAGGATCAAGTTCAATTGTTTTATTTGCGTACTCAGTTGCTTTAATGAAGTTATCCAGAGCAATTTCTACATCAGCAAGTCGGAGATATACTTTTGGATTATCAGGGTCGAGAGTTTTAAGATCATTAAGAATTTTATGTGCTTCTTCAATTTGGTTTGTTTCTCTATAAGCACCGGCTAAATTCATGTAGGCGGTTTTATTTTTAGGTTGATCAATGATCATCTGCTTATAGTTTTCTATTGCACTATCCAGTTTGCCGGTTTTATGGTAGCATTTAGCAAGTTTCTCCTGAAGATCTTCATCTTCAGGAAATGCGATGGAAGCAGTTTCAAGTGGGTTGATAGCTTCATCATAAAATTCCATAGTATATAAAAATTCACCCTGCGCCTTATAAGCTTCACTGTAATTTTCATCAATCTCTATAGCGCTATTAAAGGCATCCTTTGCTTGATCTGTATACTGAAGTTCAGCATAGATATTTCCAATTCGCAACCAGATCTCTTTATTATCCTCATGCTCTGTTATTTTTTCAAGTGCTTCAGCCGCCAGTTCAAATTCTTCCATTTTAAAATAAGATTTACTCAGGAAATCAAGAATATCTTTATCTTCAGGAGCATTTTCCAAAGCTATGTTATAGTATTCAACAGAGCCGTTGTAGTCCTTCTGAATGAATTTTATCAAACCCAGATAAAAGTTCCCATCTCTATTCTTATCATCAATTTTTATTAGACTCAGGAATGTTTCTTCAGCTGAAGTATAATTTTTGCTGCTGAAATGCTGAATTCCGATATTAAGCAGTTTATCAATCTCTCCAGCACCCAATTCCTGGATCTTTGGAATAAGCTTATCTGCTAATGTTTGCTGTCTTGGTTTACTCTTTTTTTCTACGCTAAAAGATGTAACACTTACTTCATTGGACTGTAAACTGTAAATTTTTGCAACAATTTTAAAACATGAGCCAGACTCAGCAGCAACAGTTCCCCAGATCACAACATCAACATCAAGTTCAGCTCCCATTTTAGCGATATCTTCAGTTCCGGCATAAGAAAGATTTGTTATGCCAGAAGCTTTAAAGACTTTTTGAGACTCTGATATTTTGGTAAGTTCGACCTGGTCAAATTTATTGAAAACCTGCTTAAAATCCCTTTTCATTAGAGAATTAGCAACATAATCACTTTCTCTATCACTATTGCTGAAATCAAGTATAGCTACTTTCTGTACCTTAGCTGCCAGAATACTACTGATCATTAGTATCATAAGTATTGATAATATAATTTTTTTCACGTTTCCTCCCGTGTATTGATTTTCTAATCATATCAATTCTTTTAAACTTGCAATAAAATGCAAGTTTTTTTAGTTCCATATTTATAAAATAATTCTCAAATGTTAATTTAGAAAAATTAATTAACAATTATTACATTTTATTTTTATTTTTTTTCTGTTCATAATTTATGTTTATAAATATAATTGGTTAAATTAGATAATTAATTGAATTTTTTATTAGATCTATTTATTAATATGTTAAGCAGGGAATCAACAATAATTCCAGCAAATCCCATTGTAATAAAATAGATAAACATTTCCGGATATTTAAGTAAATAGCGAAAATCCATTAGTCTGAATCCCATTCCATTATTAACTCCCAGCATTTCTGCTGCAATAATTACAGTCCAACCCAGTCCCCAGATCAATCGGAATAAATGCATAAGAGAAGGAAGTGTTAAAGGTAGTTCTATATGAATGAACATCTGCAGATGAGATGCTCCCAATACATGACCTTCATCAAGATATTCATGCGGGAGATTGGAGAAATGACCGGATGATGCGATTAGAGTGGGGAAAAAGAGGGTGATGAACATAATAAATATAACCGGAGATTCTCCTAAGCCAAACCATATAATAGCAAACGGAAGCCAGACAAAAGGAGAAATATGACGAATGAAATTAATGATCGGTATAAACAGATTGTTTAATATTGCAGAATAATACAGCAGATAACCACCCAATACTCCGGATACCCAGGCTATAATAGAGATGATCGTAACTCGTAAAAAAGATATCATTAGATCTTTCATGAGCAGATCAATTGATAACCTGCTATTCAGAATTTCACTTAATGTAATTCCAAGTGAAAGAGCTAAAATAATGAAGAATAATAAGACAAGTAAGCCGCCTAGAATTTTAGAGCTATTTAATTTCGAAATAAACATCTTCCATTTTTATCTGATTGTTAACATAACCTTTATCGATCATTTTATTAAATGTTTTCAATTCAAATTTCTTCATATTTTCATCTAATCCCATTATATATTTTGTGTGATATAAAGATTGCTTTGAGTATGGTGGATACAATTTATAGAATTCTTCAATTGCTTTATAGGCAGTATCAGGTGATTTGTTAAGTTCAGATGTAGCGGAATTCAATCCGTTAAGAAATTCTGAGATCAGATCAGTTTTAGTTCTAATTGCATTCTCTGTTGCAGATATATCACAGCATGTATGAAGCGGATAATCATTACCATACCAATGGATTATATTGTAGCTGCTGGGAAATTTGAAAATAGAAGGAACATAATAACTAAGGGCATCTACCTCTCCAGATTTTAACGCAGCCGCCATGTCCATTGGAGTGCGGAAATAAACAAATTCCAGCTTGATATCATGATCTTCAGAAAAAAGTTCAGCAAAAATATCCAGAGTTGAAGCTTTCAGAACACCGATCTTCTTGCCATTTAGCTGATCAATATTCTTAATTTCCGGTCGAGTTATTATTCCATCACTTTCACGTTCAAGAAAAGAAATTATCTTAACTTTTTTATCATTTGCTATATCCATCCATGTATAGGTAAAGGGCATAATTGCTATATCAATCTTCCCGGAAATAAGAGCTTCATTGGTTTCCCACCCGGAAGTGAATTCTCTAATAATGTAATTTTCCCGATTCAGAAATTCGGTAGCCAACCCAAAATCAAAGGGAAGATGATTCAATGATGGTTTTATTATCCCTACATATAATTTATCTTTTTTAATATGTGTACAACTCAGTACTAAAAGGAATAATAACAAAATCCATATACCCTTTTTCATGATTTCCTCCTTAAAATAAATTAAGCCACCCCGCTCATAACAGTCAGGGTGGCTTAAATTGTAAAACCTAGATCTTTACTGTGAATATAATTTTAGCTTAATTCTAATAACGTGTTTTTAATTATATCTATGCATTCCATAATCTGTTCTTCAGTGATAACCAGAGGAGGAGCAAAGCGGATTATATGTTGATGAGTAGGTTTCGCAAGAAGCCCATTTTCTTTTAGTTTTATACATACATCCCAAGCTTCAATACCGTCTTTTGGCTCAATGATAATGGCATTCAGCAATCCTTTACCGCGTACAAGTTTAATAAACGGAGATTTGATCTTTCTCAATTCAGCGCGGAATATTTTTCCCAGAGCTTCAGCTTTCTCCGTAAGTTTTTCATCTCGGATAACTTCTAAAGCAGCTGTTGCCACAGTACATGCAAGCGGGAATCCTCCAAAAGTAGAACCATGCTCACCTGGTTTGATATTGAGCATAATCTCTCTGGATGAAAGAACCGCAGAAACAGGAAGTACACCACCAGAGATGGCTTTACCAAGAATAACAATATCAGGTTTGATCTCAGCATACTCACAGCAGAGAAGGCGCCCTGTTCGAGCAATACCGGATTGAACTTCATCTGCTACAAAAAGAACATTATGCTTTTTACAAATATTATAACAATCTTTTATGTAATTATCATCAGGAACGAAAACACCAGCTTCACCTTGGATCGGTTCAACAATAAATGCTGCAACATTTTCCCCCAGCTTTTGTAAAATATCTTCCAATGCTTGTGGATCATTGTATGGGATCTTTTCAATTCCGGGCGTGAAAGGTCCAAATCCTTTACGGCAATCTGGATCTGTAGAAGCAGAGACAATTGTTATAGTTCTTCCATGGAAATTTCCTTCGGCAAAAACGATTATTGCTTTATCTTCTTCGATCCCCTTCTTTACATAACCCCATTTTCTAGCAAGCTTTATAGCTGTTTCAACAGCTTCAGCCCCGGTATTCATAGGAAGAACCATCTCGTAACCAAAAAATTCAGTAACAAATTTCTCATATTCACCTAATTTATTATTGTAGAATGCGCGCGAGGTAAGTGTGAGAATACTTGCCTGATCTGTGAGTGCTTTGATTATTTTTGGGTGGCAATGACCCTGATTTATAGCAGAATAGGCAGAAAGAAAATCATAATATTCTTTTCCTTCCGGATCCCAAACTTTTACGCCTTCACCTTTTGCTATTACAATTGGTAGTGGGTGATAATTGTGTGCGCCATATGTTTTTTCCAATTCCATAGCTTCTTCACTGCTAATGCTGCCAAATACCAAATCCTTAGACATAATTCCTCCTGAACTATTTAATTTTTTTTAAATTCTTTTTCTTAAATTAAGCTTATATGTCAATTATTTTCTTCCTAATGATTTGCTTGACACACGAAGGGTTGAAATTTGGATTACAAAAAATGGAAATTGTGATTATGAAAGCAGATTGGAAGAATACAGCAGTTGTCGTTCCCGTATATAATTCAGACAAATATTTGCCGAAATTATTTGATGGAATTATGACATATTTCCCCTTAGAAAACATATTTGCAGTTAATGATGCATCGGAAGATGATTCAAAATATATATGTGAGAAATTACAGGTTAATCTGGTGGATCTGCAGGTTAATTGCGGTAAGGGAAATGCACTTCAACTTGGATTTAAGGAAGCATTAAAAAAAGGTTTTAAATTTGCCTTTACCATAGATAGTGATTTGCAGCATAAACCGGAAGATTTTCCTGAATTTATTAAAAAACAGAATGAATTTGATCTGGAGCTGGTTATAGGTAAAAGAGATTTTTCGCATAAAAAAATGCCATTTCACAGAATTTGCAGCAACACTCTTACCAGTTGGATCGTATCACGGGCTTTGAAACAGAAGATCATTGATTCACAATGTGGTTACAGATTATATAATTTAGAGATATTAAGAGATATGGAATTCCAGTCTAAACGCTATCAGTTTGAAACAGAGATCATATTGAAAATTGCAAAGAGAAATGGGAAGGTAGGGTTTACTCCCATAGAAACGATCTATAACGATCAAGAGAGTTATATATCAGGCTTAAGGGATATCAAGAATTTTGTTGAGATCGTACTTCATGAAATGAGAAATTAACGGAGAAATAATGAATATATTACTAACAAATGATGATGGACATAATGCACCCGGGATCACGATCTTAGCTGAGGAACTTAAAAAAAACGGGCATAATGTGATCATAGCTGCACCGCTGGAACAACAAAGTGCAAAATCACATTCTATCTCGCTTTTTAAGCCAATGAAGATAATTGAAAAAGCAAGTAGGCATTATGCAATTTCCGGTACTCCTGCAGATTGTATGATATTAGCTTCACAGCTATTAGTAGATGAATCGATCGATCTGGTCATTTCAGGGATTAATGCAGGACAGAATATGGGTGAAGATGTATTGTATTCTGGAACTGTAGCAGCTGCCATTGAAGCGATGTTCCTGGGTTATAAAGCAATTGCCATTTCATTAGCTTCTTACAAAGATCAAAAATTTATAACTGCAGCGAGATATTTATGTGATATGCTGACGAGTGGTGTGTATAATGAAATTAAAGAAAAAGAAATACTTAATATTAACGTCCCGAATTTGGATTATTCTGAGATCAAAGGTATTAAAGTTACCTGCATTGGTCATAGAACATATTACAACTTTGTCCGAAAAGAAAAGGATGTTAATGGAGAAACAATCTATCTTATTGGTGGAGATGAACCACATTGGACTGAAATAGAAAACTCTGATGCCAATGCTGTGAAAAATGGATATATATCAGTTTCACCAATATCTCCCGATTTCACAAAAATAGATTCGTTTGAACGGTTAAATAATTGGATAGATAAGAATAAAGATAATGAGGGCAAATGAAACATAGTTCTTCCTGTGAAAATATGATAAAATATCAACTTGTTGCTCGTGGAATAACAGATGAAAGAGTTCTAAAAGCATTTTTCAAGGTTCCGCGCCATAAATTTATTCCAATAGATATCGAACACCTGGCGTATAATGATTCACCTCTAAGTATTGGAGAGGGACAGACAATTTCTCAACCTTATATAGTGGCTTTAATGATGCAGACTTTAGAACTTAAGAAAGATGATATAGTTTTAGAAATCGGGACAGGATCAGGCTATCAAACTGCGTTACTGGCTGAGATCGTAGGAGAAGTTTTCACTGTAGAAAGGATCAGCTCACTTATCAGAAATGCTGAAACATTGCTTAATAAATTAGACTATAAAAATATTTATTATAAATTTGGAGATGGAACTTTAGGATGGCAAGACGGACATCCTGAGCAAAGTGAATTTGATAAAATAATTGTAGCAGCTGCAGCACCTGATATCCCTGAAAGTTTGACTGGACAGCTTGCTATGAATGGCAAACTTATTATCCCAACAGGTAATCGGACATTCCAGCAATTGGTAGTTATAACCAGAACAGAAGATGGATATGTTCATACTAATGAGGGAGGCTGCATGTTCGTTCCTCTTATCGGTGCTGAAGGATGGGAAAAATGAAAAAAATACTGATCTTACTTATCCTCTTAAGTATTTCGTTTTCCCTATTTGCAAATATAGGTTTTAAAGATAAACTTAAAGCTTCAGTTGATAAGATCGATGCTCCCGATGAAATTAAGGTTTTTCTCATTTCAATGATACCGATATTTGAACTTCGTGGTGCTATCCCGATCGGTATTTTGAAATATAAACTTCCACTCTGGAAAGTTATTCCAATTGCACTTGCAGGGAATATGTTCCCTATATTTTTTATCCTGTTATTTTTTGATTTTATCACAAAGATATGCTTCAAAGTTCCATTCCTAAAAAAAATATTAGAAGCAATTTTCGCCAGGACACGCAAAAAAACTGCTGTTATTCAAAAATATGAAGAGATCGGATTAATGTTATTCGTAGCAATTCCTCTACCGGTTACAGGAGCCTGGACTGGTTCTCTTGCAGCTTATCTTTTCGGACTTAAATTTTGGAAATCAATTCTCTTCATATTTTTAGGAGTTTGCATTGCTGCAGTTGTTGTAACTTTTCTCACTTCATTAAAATGGATTGGAGCAGGTATTGCTGCTGTAGCATTAGTTACAGTATTTATTGTTAATCAGATTAAGAGAAGAAAGAAGATAGAAGCAGCAAAATTATAGATCTCATTCCTGACTAAGTACTTTACGAAGCGGAAGCTTCGTAAAGAGAGGATGAATAAAAGTGATGTATAAAAACAATAGAGCTCATTTCTAACTTTCCAGTTGGGAATGTCATATAAAGAAAAGATTGATCTGGAGGTGATCATGAAAAAAATTCTATTAAGTTTGTATTTGTTAACCTTGAGTATTTCAATATTTGCCACAGATGTTGCTGGGAATCAATCTGGAACCTGGGATTTGGCAGGAAGTCCTTATAACATAATTGGTGAGATCACTATACCTGCAGATGAAACGCTTACAATTGAAGCAGGTGTAGAAGTAATTGCTATGGGAGATTATAAAATAACATCTTTAGGTAATATCCTGGCAGCAGGTGCTTTAAATGATACGATCCGATTTCAGGGGAATAACGGTTTGAATTGGGGTGGTATCCGTTTGGAAGATGAAATGAATGAAAATTATTTTGATTATTGTCGGATTTCCAATACAGATGATACGAATAATTACGGAATTCATTCTATTAATAGTCCAGTCTACATTGATCATTCGTATATTGATGATCATCAGAAAGGCATCTCATTTTCCGGAATGGCTTCCAATAATCCATCTTACATGGTAATTAGGCATTCCAAGATAGCCTATATCCAGAAAAGTGGTATTACGGTTGTGGATAATTCTAATGTGCTTATTGATAGTTGTGAAGTTACAAAATGTGCTATTGGAGGTTCCCCATATGGAGCTGTCCAACTATCTCTGCAAAGTAATTCCCATTCCTGTAGCCCAACGATCACAAACAATTATATTCATCATAATGATATGCAGGGAATTACAATGGCTAATCTTTTTGGTTACGATAATATGGCACCCATTGTGGAGTTCAATGAAGTAAGTTACAATTATTCCGGTATATATTTGTATGCAGGAAAAGGAACTTATACTTCAAACCATATTCATCATAATTTTGTAGAAAATAATGCCAATTCCGGAGCTGGAGTTATGCTCTATGGAAGTGCAGCAAATGCCGTTTTTACATACAATGAAGTTCACCACAACTATACAGGATTCTATCTGACAGCAGATGCAACTGTAAATTTGGGTGATCTGAATAATGCCAGCACAGAGGATGACGGTTATAATTGCATTTATGATAATATCTTTTATACAGGTGAAGAGTACAGCGTTTATAATGCCAGTTCAGCCAATATAACCGCTGAGAACTGTGTGTGGGATGATGATCCACCTATTGATGTTTCAATTATTGATGGTAATGATAATGCAGCATATGGTATAGTAGATTATGAACCTATATTGTCACCTTATGCATCACCTAAATTGAATGTTAATATCGAAAATTTATATATAGGTATTGAAACAGCATATCCAACTTTTGCACAACCTACGGGAATAAACATTTATCGGGATGGAGTTTTGTTGGTACAAATACCTTTTGCTAACATAATCTATTTTGACCCGGTTTATGGAATTGAAACAATTTATGGAATCTCTATTGTTTATGAAGGTGGATATGAATCTTTAATAACAGAAACAACTATTTTCATTCCTCATATTCTCAATCCACCTCAAAATGTTTTTGTTAACTGTATTGGTTTTCTCAGCTGGGAAGAACCGGAACCGGGGAGTACATCACCATTTCTTTATTACAACATTTACCTGGATGGAGATCTACAGGGAACTACCACAGATATGTCGTATCAGTTAACAGGATTTGTAAATGGTCAGCAATACATAATAGGGTTATCAGCAGAATATGAGGTAGGTGAATCAGAAATTTTGGAAATTGATTTTTTATTCGTAGATGCAACCGATAATACAGTAGAAATGATTACAACCTTGAGTAATCATCCCAATCCGTTCAATCCCAGCACAACGATCTCATTTTCGTTAACTGCTGAAGATGCTCTAGATGCAAAGCTGGAAATTTATAATCTTAAAGGACAGAAAATAAAAACTTTTAAATGTCAATCTGAGGCTGGGGAAGTACAGCATTCAATTACATGGAACGGTACAGATCAGACGAATAAACCTGTTTCCAGTGGAGTTTATTTTTATAAATTAATTTCTAATGACAGGAATATTGCCACTAATAAAATGTTGTTATTAAAATAAAAAACTAAATTGAAGCGTTTTGTTTTATTTATTGACACACGTTTTCTAATTTCTGTTTTTGTATATAACAAATATCAATAAAGAGGTTATATAATGAGTTTGCTGGATAAAGTTTCAAATTTCACAGCAGCTAAAGAGATTATTGCATTAGGTCATTATCCCTATTTTCGGATAATAGATTCTGAACAAGATACTGAAGTAATGTGTAATGGTAAGAAAATGTTGATGATGGGATCAAACAGTTATCTTGGTCTAACAAATCATCCACGTGTGATTGAAGCTGCGAAAAAAGCAACAGATAAATATGGGACAGGATGTGCTGGATCCAGATTTTTAAATGGAACACTTGATATTCATATAGAGTTGGAAGCTGCATTGGCAAAATTTGTTGGAAAGGAAGATTCACTTGCATTTTCTGCAGGTTATATGGCAAATCTTGGTGCGATATCTGCTATGGTAGGTCGAGACGAATTTATAGTAACAGATAAATTTGATCATGCCTCTATTCTGGATGGATGTATGCTTTCTCAAGGGAAAATGCTTCGATTCGGTCATAACAATATGCAGCATTTGGATACAGTCCTGGAAAAGAAAGTTGCCGGTAAAGGCGCCCTGATCGTAGTGGATGGGATTTTCAGTATGGAAGGAGATATTGCTGATATTCCAAATATTTGTAAAATTGCTAAGAAGCATGGTGCCAGCGTGATGGTTGATGAAGCTCATTCTATTGGTGTAATGCATAAAACTGGTGGCGGTGCTGCTATGGCAGCTGGTTGTACCGATGATGTAGAATTAATTATGGGTACATTTAGTAAGTCTCTTGCTTCTGTTGGTGGGTTTATTGCCGGTAGCTATGATGTAATACATTATTTAAAGCATCATGCACGTTCACTTATTTTTAGTGCATCACTTCCGCCTGCTTCAGCTGCCAGTGTCTTAGAAGCATTAAAGATAATGAAAGAAGAACCTGAACGTATAGAAAAACTCTGGGATAATACACACTATATGCTGAAGAATTTTAAAGCGATGGGTTATGATACTGGAACTTCCTGCACACCGGTGATTCCTTTACATGTGGGTGAAATGATGAATGCTTTTAAGATGTGGAAACAATTGGATGATGAAGGTGTATTCATAAATCCTGTTGTGCCTCCAGCTGTACCGCCAAATGATACTCTTATCAGAACAAGTTTTATGGCAACGCATACAAGAGCGCAACTTGATATGGCTTTGGAGAAATTTGAAAAGATCGGCAAAAGTGTCGGAGTGATATAAATTACATTTTTTAAAGGTGCACGATCAGGTGCACCTTTCTTTTTCCATTATCTTTAACATTCCCAAATGTGTTGTTACACCGATCAGTACAATTACTAAAACAATTCTCGCATAAATATTATCAATTATAATAAATGAAATGATTATTGTTATCCAAAGCACCAGAATTGAAATGATCTTGGTTAGCTTTGTTACAGCTCTATATTTGATGTAATGTTGCAAGTACTTACCGAAAAGCCGGTGATTCATCAACCAATTGTGCATTTTTTTTGAACTTCTCACAAAACAATATGATGCAATCAGCAGGAAAGGCGTTGTTGGTAAAAGAGGTATAAACACACCTATGGTTCCCAGCGTAACAGCCAGGAGACCAGCAATTATTAATAACAACTTTCTAGTTTCAATATTCATTTATGACTTCTTCCCACAGAATCAATTAATTCTTTCAATGTTTGCATCGTTAGAATTATCTTCTTTCGGTCAAGCAGTTTGATATTAAGTAATTCTACATTTTATTGCTTTCAACTAAATATGAGTTCTGCACTATACTGTGAGAAAAGTTGGGTGAATACCAGGAGTATGTGATCTTGTAACTCAAAGTTCCATTTTAAGAAATTGCTCACGGATGAACACAGATTGGTGAGGAAAGCAGTTAATTTTAAGTAGGGTGATTGATAGTGACTATCAATTAATCTTTTTTATTGTGTTCAGTCAGCTCTCAGATTTCTCTTTTTCCCCAATTACAGTTTTCAATATCCGGATTTACTATACTCAAAAATTATATGATCTTGCTTGAGAATTAAGCATTCTTTATCCAATTTATAAATGTCAAATATCTCCTCGCTAACAGATGAATTTCCATTTCCAATGCTTTTAATTGTTAAGGTAAGTTTATTATCTTTTGCACTCCATTTCTGATATAACAAAGTTTTCATATTGTCTGATCGTGCACTTCCATCGGAGAATAGACTAAAATGTAAGGCTGCACTGGATTTATCTTTCCAGGAACCAATAAGATGTTTTGTGTTGATTGTTTGTTTGGCTGACAAATTCTCTTTCTCTTGTCTTACTTCTTGTGATGTACAAGAAATCGTTAGAATTAGAAGCAGTAAGTATATAATGTTATTTTTCCAATTCATAGCTCTCCATCCAAAGATATGTACTTATTGTTGAAATTTTGTACTTTTTTATTCAATATTCATATATAACTTCAACAGATGGATTTAAATATTTTCTTAACACTTTCACCATTTGAATTAGCTTTTTTCGGTCAAGCAGTTTGATATTGTTCAATTTAATATTTAACTGTTGATTTTATTAATTAATATGTTTCGGCATCTCTGTGAAATAAAATCAATGTAAACAATACTTGACATAATGTAAACAATTAATAACTTTGGTTTTGTGAATTTAGGAGAAGGATATTTGTTGTGAGTTAAGATTGCTTCGGAAGGGAAATAGTAAGATCTCTCGCAATGACAAAGGGGGTTATATTGATTAATCTGAAAAACAAATTGAAGCAATTCAGGTTCATGAATGGTGAGCTTACGCAGCAGGAGTTGGCAGAAAAGGTGAGTGTATCACGTCAAACAATAATTGCTATTGAAAAAGGAAAATTCAACCCATCCATGAGGTTAGCATTACTAATTACGCGTGTGTTTAAAGTTAATGTGGAAGAGATATTTTATCTGGAGGAGATATGAAAATAGGAAGAAAGACTTGCATATTTGATTTTATCTCTGAAATCGTGTTTGGAATTGTATTTGTAATTTTGATAATAATCTACGGAAAACCTGTTGGAATATTGGAAGGTTTACCTCTTGGAATGGGTGGTGGAATGATCATTTATTATTTTTTTAGAAAGAGAAAATTAGATGAGCGAGATTATTATTTGTACTATAAAGTAAATCATTTTACTTTAGCTGCTGTTATGGGAGCAGTAGTAATTTCAAGATTGATGATAGATTTACCGAGGTTTACAGAATTTGTAAATGCTAGTTGGGCTCAACTTGTAATATTGTCTTTTTTCTTTTTTCATGGTTTGTTTGGGTTAATATTGTTTTTGAGAAAATAATTAATAGAAGAATAAAATGAAAAGAAGATTTATTTATACTTTGGTAATTGGAATAACTATCTGGATCTGCATTCTTGCATTTGGAAAAGCAGGAGGTGCCAGCTTGGCATTAATGGCAGTGCTTGCTTTTATTAAAAAGAAAAAATATGATGAACGTGAATATCAGTTATATTACAAAACCAATAATTTTGCTTTTTCTTTTATGATAGTTGCAATGGTAATAATAAATCAGTTACAAATTGCCGGAAATGTTTTAATGCAGGAAAATTGGTTGATATTAAGTATATCTTCGTTCTTTATCGGGCAGGGAATTATTGGTCTAATTGTGTTTAACAGGGGATAGTAAAAATATAAAAGCCTTCCCTGATTCTTAGGGAAGGCTCTTAAAACATTGTGCGCTTTATTAATAAACCTGTCTCAGAGCTTGAGCAATATTCAGGCTGTTATCACCAATATGCTCAAAGTGCTTTAATAGATCGAGATACAATAGTTCAGATTTTACATTGCTGCCATCCTGCAGACGGTATTGTGTTGCTTTCTTCAAGTTATCACGCAGGTTGTTCATCTTCACTTCCAGTTTAAAGACCATATCCAGTACTTGCTTTTCCAGGTGTTCATTCATACGTAATTTATATAGTTCCATAGATTCTACCAGCAATGCTGTAAAATCATTGAACTCTTCCATAGCCTTAACATGAAGTTGTATATTCTTATTATACTTCTTTTCAGTAAGCAGCATCAATTTAAAACAGCTGTCACCGATGTTTTCCAGTTCATTCACGATTCTCATAATAGCATTCAAATTCATAATGCTGCGTTCACTCAGGTCCTCTTTGGAACATTCAACCAGGTATTTGGTGATCTCCACCTGCATCTGATCACTCAATGTTTCCATATTCCTTACTTTCTCCACCAAACTACCCAACTTTTTATCAGGATTGTGGAATACTTTTAGGAATGTGTTAAACATATCATTAATAAGTTCCACCATTTTATTAAGTTCAGCTTTTGCTGTTTGAATATTCATTTGTCCGGTATCTTGCAAACCGGTTTTAATGTATTGGAGTTTGTATTCTTTGGAAAGATCACTCTCTTTTGGTTTTACTATTTTCTCCACCAGTTTAGCAAAAGGCTGGATAAATGGGATAAAAATGAGAGTATTTATTACATTGAAAACAGTATGGAACAGCGAAAGATTAAGCGGAAGATTAACTTGCAGACTAGAATCCCAGGGCGCGATCTTGAGAATAAACTGTGTAAAATAACGGAAAATAAATGCCATCCAAACCACACCGAATATATTAAAAAGAAAATGTGCTCGTGCTGTTCGACGGGCATTTACATTTGTTCCCAATGATGCCAGATAAGCTGTAACTGTAGTTCCAATATTTTCACCCAGCACAATTGCTGCTGCTGTTTCAAAACCAATCCAACCCATAAATGCCATTGTCACAGTGATTGCCATAGCCGCACTGGAAGATTGAACGAGAACCGTTAGAATAGAGCCAACGAAAACAAAAATGAGAAATGAGAGGAATCCCAGGTTTGTGTAGTTCTTGAGAAATTCCAATACTTCCGGGTTGCTTTTAATATCGGGAACAGATTCTTTGAGGAACATTAAACCCAGGAATAGTAGTCCAAATCCAATTAAAATTTCTCCAATATCTCTTCTTTTCTTTAGCTTTGCAAACATAAAAGGCAGACCTACACCAATAATGGGGAGAGCTATTGCCGTGATATTAAATTTAAATCCGATGATGGAAACAATCCAGGTGGTTACAGTGGTACCAATGTTTGCACCCATTATAACACCCATTGCTTGGGTCAAACTTAATAAACTGGCATTAACAAAACTTACGACCATGACAGTTGTAGCGGATGAGGATTGCACCAGGGCAGTTATGAAAAAACCTGTGAAAACTGCAGCAACTCGATTTGCTGTCATGTAATTTAAAATAGATTGTAAACGTTTGCCAGCTACTTTCTGGATACCTTCACTCATTACACGCATTCCAAAAAGGAATACACCGAGTGCACCTAATAACTTAAATAAAGTTCCAATCATGTAACCTCAATTAACTAATTTAGTTCTTCTTATAAGATATCTTTTTGATTAATGTAAACTTGTCAACTTTGTAGATGAAGTGATTAATAAAAATTGATTAAATGCATGTTTTTTAACAGTTTGGAATAAGAAAGTAGTTTTGTATTTTTTTGTGTTTTCGATGAATTCAATTTTAATTCCTAATAGATTATATTAAATTATACTTCAGAAATGTTAAGGATCAATAATTTTTTTATTATTTCTTCTTACTTTACAAAATATTAATCTGAAAATATAAAGCATTATATAAAATTTGGAGAAAAAATGAAATCATTAGTTTTAGCAGAAAAACCCAGTGTGGGAAGAGAGCTGGGAAGAGTGTTGAATTGTCGTCCTCGTGGGAAAGGATTTATGGAAGGCGATAAACATGTGGTAACCTGGGCGTTGGGTCATCTAGTCACTTTGGCAGAGCCGGAAGTCTATGATGCCAAATTTAAACATTGGAATTTGGATTACCTGCCCATGATCCCGGAAAAGATGAAATTGAAAGTGATCAAGCAAACTTCTCAACAGTTCAAAACTGTAAAATCTCTCTTGCAAAGAAAAGATATTTCCGAAGTTATTATTGCAACAGATGCAGGTAGGGAAGGAGAACTGGTAGCACGCTGGATCATGATGCTGGGTGGTTGGAAGAATAAACCGATGAAAAGATTGTGGATCTCTTCACAAACTGATTCTGCTATTAAGGATGGTTTTGCTAACCTGAAACCTGCAAAAGATTATGATGATCTTTTCCATGCTGCTGTCGGTAGGGCAGAAGCAGATTGGCTGGTTGGCTTGAATGTGACTCGAGCTCTCACCTGTAAATTTGATGCACGTTTGAATGCTGGCAGAGTACAGACTCCAACTTTAGCACTCATCGTTAAAAGAGAAGAAGAGATTGTGAAATTTGATCCTGTTAAATTCTGGAAGTTAAATGCGATTTGCTCAGGATTTACTGCCTCCTGGCTGGATAGGGAAAATCATGATAGAATGTTTGATAGAAAAAAAGCAGATAATTTATTGCAAAAGTTGAAAGGTAAAGACGCAGTTGTTTCTTCAATAACCAAAAAAGCCAAATCAGAATCAGCACCGCTGGCTTACGATTTAACTGAACTCCAGCGGGATGCAAATCGACGCTATGGCATGACTGCCAAAGATACATTACGACATACGCAGACTCTTTATGAAAGATTCAAACTTGTTACGTATCCCAGAACGGATTCCCGCTATATAACTAAAGATATGATTCCCTCCCTGAAACAGCGTTTGCAGCAAGTTGCCAAAGCAGGTTATAGCAGCAAGGTTCAACCTCTTCTGCAGCAGGAATTGAGGCCAACTGCAAGATTTGTGAATGATGCGAAGGTTAGTGATCATCATGCTATAATTCCTACGGAGATTCCTGTACATTTGAATTCACTATCCAATGACGAAAAGAAAATTTATGATCTTATTGTGAAACGCTTCATTACAGTGTTATATCCACCCTATAAATTTGAACAAATCACTTTAATGCTGGAAATTGATAAAGAAACTTTTAAAGCAACAGGCAGAATAGTAAAAGAAATGGGCTGGAGAGCAGTTTCTACAGTAATCAAAGATGAAGATGTAGAAGAAGATTCTACCAGATCAATTCCTGAACTGACCAAAGGGCAGATCGTTAAGATTAATGAACTTAAATTGGTTGCTTCACAGACAAAACCACCTTCCCGCTACACAGAAGCTACTCTTTTAACTGCTATGGAGAATCCGGGAAAATTTATTGAAGATGAAGAATTGAGAGATTCAATCAAATCTGGTGGATTGGGCACACCGGCTACCAGAGCTGATATAATCGAGAAGTTGATTAGAGGATATTATGTTGAACGCAGTGGAAAATCAATGGTTCCCACAGCCAAGGCTTTCGAATTGATAAAACTTGTACCGGAGTCTCTCAAGTATCCGAAACTCACTGCTGAATGGGAAAGACGTCTGGGAAAAATTGCTGAGGGAAAAGAAGATAAAGGCAAATTTATCTCTGATATAAAGCATACTACAATCGAACTGATAAAAAAAATCAAAGCTTCTAATTTGAAATTTGAGATCACTAATCTAAGTAAAGAAAAATGTCCGATCTGCGGAAAACCGATGATGAAATTTACTGATAAACTGGTTTGCAGTGATCGCAAATGTGGTCATGAAACAGGAAGTAAAAAGGAAACTGGTCTACGCACAGGAAGAAAATCCAGAAAAGATTATCAAATGGATAAACGGCTCGTGCAGCAATTTGGCAAGCAGAAGAGCAAACAGGAAGAAACCCTGGGCGATCTGTTTGACCTCTAATCAGAAACAGGAGTTGTAAAGAAGATAAATCGTTCACAGATTTACACTGAAAAAACGGATTGTAAATATAATTCTGAGGCATCTTTCAGCTTAGCTTAAAAAAGAATCTCCAGAAATTTCTTACAGCTATGTTACTTCTTCTGCATTCTTGCCCAAGTATCTCGAAGGGTTACGGTTCTATTGAACACCGGTTTTTGTGGTGTTGAATCTGGATCAACGCAAAAGTAACCTAGTCTTTCAAATTGACAGCGGAAACCAGCTTCAGCTTTAGCTAAATGTGCTTCCAGCTTACAATTATGCAATATTGTCAAAGAATCAGGATTAATATAATCCTTAAATGTCTTACCCTCTTCCAGGTTGTTGGTATCAGGCACTGTTATTAGTCTGTCATATAATCTTACTTCAGCATCAATAGCATGTTCTGCTGAAAGCCAGTGTAGAGTTGCTTTCACTTTACGCCCATCAGGAGACTTCCCACCTTTTGAAGCTGGATCATAGGTGCAATGAAGTTCTTTAACTTCTCCATTTGAATCTTTTATTACTTCATTGCAGGTGATGAAATAGGCATAGCGGAATCGAACTTCTCTGCCTGGACCTAATCGGAAGAATTTTTTGGGTGGATCTTCCATAAAATCTTCACGTTCTATATATAGTTCTTTAGAGAATGGAACTTTCCTGGTTCCTGCTGACGGATCTTCCGGATTATTAACTGCATCCAATTCTTCTACCTGATCATCAGGATAATTTGTTATTACAACTTTCAAGGGATTAAGCACGGACATAACACGAGGTGCTGTTTTGTTCAATACTTCTCGTATAGAGTGTTCCAGTAAGGCATAATCAATAATGCTATGAGCTTTGGCGACTCCAACCTTTTCAATAAAATTCTGGATTGCTTCCGGAGTAAAACCGCGTCTTCGCAAACCTGATAATGTTGGCAGTCGAGGATCATCCCAGCCATTTACATAATTCTCTTCAACCAATTCCAAAAGTTTTCTTTTGCTCATTACGGTGTAGTTTAAATTCAATCTGGCAAATTCGATCTGTTGTGGTTTATGAATTCCTAATTGAATTAGGAACCAATCGTAAAGGGGACGATGTGCCTGGAATTCCAAAGAGCATAACGAGTGAGTAATTCCTTCAATTGAATCTTCCAGACCATGAGCCCAGTCATAAATCGGATATATACACCATTTATCTCCAGTACGATGATGAGAAGTATGACGTATCCTATACATTAGCGGATCACGCATCAGCATATTGGGAGATGTCATGTCGATCTTAGCGCGTAGAACATGAGAGCCATCTTCAAACTCACCGTTCTTCATACTTTCAAAAAGGTTTAAATTCTCTTCTATTGATCTATTTCTAAAAGGACTGTCAATACCAGGTGATGTAATTGTCCCTCTGTTTGCCCGGATCTCTTCAGCTGATTGACTATCAATAAAAGCTTTTCCAATTTTAATAAGTTGAATTGCATATTCATACATTTGCTCGAAATAATCTGAAGCGTAAAAAAGTCGTTCTTCCCAGTCAGCTCCTAACCATTTTATATCATTGATTATCGCATTTACATATTCTTCATCTTCTTTTACCGGATTTGTATCATCAAATCTGAGATTGAATTTTCCATTATAGTCTTTGGCAATGGTGTAATTTACTAATATTGCTTTGGCATGGCCAATATGCAGATGTCCATTTGGTTCCGGCGGGAACCTTGTATGTACTTTACCATTATTTTTTCCTTCTAAAAGATCTTTATCAATTATGTCACGAATAAAGTTGCTTCTTGATTTTTCACTGTTTTCCATTACTTCTCCTTCTAACAAAAGTATTTGTAAATCTATTATAAATTTCAATTATTACCAGTTGAGGATTTACGTGACCATTAAGTCTTTGCAACATTTCTTCCATAAAGTTTATTAATTCCGGAGCATAATTTTCTACATTAGGATTTCTTGTATAAAGAATTTCCAGAATTTCGGTCTTATCAAGATTTGTGATCTCAGACTGCTGGTGTTTAAAATAAATAAGGTCACTTAACCAGATAATTAATTGAGAGATTATTTCTTGTAATTGTGTAAGATTCTTAGAAGTTCTAAATTGGTTAGATAACTCTAAGAATTTTAAATCATTATTATTTAATACATAATTAATGAATTGGAGAGTTTGTTCCCTAACTTCAATTCTTCCGCCGTCCATTAATCTGAGTGCTTTAGCCATATTGCCATTGGAAATTCTAGCTAAAAGCTTTGCTTCATAAATATCTATAGCTTCATGTGATAATAACATTTCTTCTATCTTATTTTTAGGAATGGGATAGAATGGAAGCTGTTGGCAGCGTGAAATAATAGTAGGCAAAAGTGAATTCGGTTTTGAAGTTGTGAGAATTATTATCGTATCTTCCGGAGGTTCTTCCAAGGTTTTTAGAAAAGCATTAGATGCTTGAATCGTCATTTTATCTGCTTGTTCAATTATACATACTTTAAAATTTCCTTCATTCGGGGAGAGTTTAATTCTATGTTCCAGCATACGGATACTGGCAATTCTGATCCCAATATTCTTTGAAAAAAAATATTCGTTCCACGGAGTATTGGTTTTATTTTTTATGTATTCAGAATATTCAGCTAATGTCTTTTCAGATTTGATTTCACCATCTATTGAAATATCATTTTTCCCGGTTTCTTTTGGGAAAGGAAAAATATAGATAAGATCAGGATGTGTAAAAGAGAGGAATTTCTTACAGGATGGGCAGATCCCGCAAGGGCGTTTATCAAGGCTTGAATGGCAATTCATAGCCATTCCTAGATACAAAGCAGTCGTAAATTTACCAACTCCTTCAGGACCATAAAATAAATAACTGTTAGCTACTTTATTTTGTTCTAAAGCTCTTTGTAATATACCTACAGCTTTTTCTTGTCCCTTAATATTTCTTATCATAAAAAGCCTAAATCTCTTTCATTATCCCTTTAAAATAGATACTTTCAAATTCATCATCAAGTATATCCATGTAAATCTCATCGTATCTTTTACCAGCTATTGTATGAGCATCACGGCGTCGGCCAAACTCTTTAAATCCGGCTTTTGTATAAGCTGCAATCGCTCTCTGATTATAGCTATAAACGCTTAGCATGATATTATGAAGATTCAGGATATTGAATCCGTAATCTAAAATTAATTTTATTGCTTCTGTCCCAAATCCTTTTCCCAGATAATTTTTATCGCCAATGAATATTCCTAGTTCCGCTTTGTTTTTTCTGTGATTAATATCAAATAGACTGCAATTGCCGATAAGGTTATTTGTGTTAAGATCAACAATAGCGAAGATCTGAGAGCCTTGTTTTATCATTTCAGTAAGGATCTCTTTCTCTTTCATCTCACTTATCTGATGATGTGTAATGGCGAGAAATTTTGTAATATCTATATTATTTAACCACTCAGAATACCGTTCCGCATCCTCAATATTGATAGGAGAGAGATAGCATTTTCCCCCTATGACTTTTTTGAAGTATTTCATAAATTTTTACCTTATAATATTTTTAAATCTGTTAAGAATCTTTTCTCTTCCCAAGATTTCAATAATTGTTGGAAGTTCAGGACCATGCATGCTGCCATATAATGCAAGTCTGAGAGGAGGATAAAGGTTCTTGCCTTTGATGCCTAATTCACTGGCAGATCTTTTTAATAGATCGCTGATCAGTTCTTCATTTAATTTTGCTGAATTTGTGATATTCTCATACCAGAATTTGAAGAGCGTTTGTGAACTTTCTGTCTCTAAAACTTCTTTGTCTTCTTCTGTAAATGTAAGTTCACTAAAGAAAGGTTTTGCAAATTCAGTTACTTCATCCAGTTTATGAATTCTGTTTCGGGCGATATCTACAAGTTCAAGATAATGTTTATCATTAGCGATATGATAATCTGCTTTTTTAAAATATTTTCTGGCATGTTCGCCAATAATTTGTAATTCTGAATTACGCAGATATTGACCATTCATCCAGTTTAATTTTTCTATATCAAAAACAGAACCCGATTTATTTATGCGTTTTAGAGAAAATGCTTTTTCCAATTCAGCAAGTGTATAGAATTCCTGATCACTGGGTGCATGCCAGCCTAATAAAGACACAAAATTCAGTAAAGTTTCAGGTAAGTAACCCTTATTCAGGAAATCCTCAACTGCAACATCTCCCTGTCTTTTACTAAGTTTACTTTTATCGGGATTAAGCAGTAAAGGCAAATGACACATCTTTGGAGGTTTCCAACCAAATGCTTCATACAGGAAAAGATGTTTGGGGACACTGGAAAGCCACTCTTCCCCGCGAATAACATGAGATATCTGCATTAAATGATCATCAACTACATTTGCCAGATGATATGTCGGGTATCCGTCTGATTTTATCAAAATTTGATCATCAACCATATCCCAGGGGAAAGTTACTTTCTCTCTAACGACATCGTAAAAAGTAATTTCACCTTCCTGCGGAACCTTTAAACGAATCACAAAGTTATCACTATTTGCTAAATGTTCTTTTATTTCCGTTTCAGTTAAATTGCGGCAGTGACCATTATATCTTGTATCAAGACCTTTTGCTTTACGTTCTTCCCTCATTTTATCAAGATCTTCAGGAGTGCAGAAACATCTGTAGGCATACCCATTATCCAATAATTCCTGAGCATATTTATTATAAATTTCAGTTCTTTCTGATTGGTAATAGGGTCCATATTCTCCACCAACTTCAGGACCTTCATCATATCCTAATTTCATTGCCTTTAAGGTATCTATAAGATTTTGAACAGCTCCATCAACATAACGTGTCTGGTCAGTATCTTCAATTCTAAGGATAAATTTTCCACCTACTTTTTTAGCATAAAGATAATTATATAATGCAGTTCTCAAACTTCCGACATGCAGATATCCGGTTGGACTTGGTGCAAATCGAACTCTAATCTCATTACTCATGACAACTCCTCTTAATGATATATAGATTATTATTTATTATCTAAGAATATTAAGCTTAATATGATGTCAACTGTAAAGTCAAATTGACTACTACCAATAAAATGTTAGATTTATTTTACCTATACGGCATAATCTGTAAAAAATGAATTTGGTCTTTTTTATTTATCTTTTTTATTCCATAAATTATGACATAAAAAAGCAATTAATTGACAGAAATATAATAAAATAGAGAAGTTAATCATTAAAACAAAGGAGAGAAATTATGAATAAGATCAAGTTAATTATTATTGGGATTTCCCTATTATTACTTTTATCCGGTTGTTTTCAAATTGATCGCTTAGTACGGGTGAATAAAGACGGAAGCGGTACGATTGAAGAAACTGTATTAATGTCGCAGGAATTCATTGATCAAATATCAAAAATGTCTGGAAGTAAAAGTGAAAAAGAATCAGATGAATTTGCTTACCATAATCCTGACAATCTTAAAAAGGAAGCTTCAGAGATGGGTGAAGGTGTTAAATATGTTTCCAGTAAGGCAATGAAGAAGGATGGTAGACTTGGCTATTTTGTTACATATAGTTTTGAGGATGTAACAAAGATCAGGATGGATGAAAATCCTGCTGATAATATGATGAGCACTTCTGGAATGGGAAAAGATAAAGAAAAAATGAGTTTCGGCTTTAAAAAAGGAAAAACTGCTGAACTCACAATTAAATTTCCCGCGAAAGAGGAACCTGAAGAAAAAATATCAAGAGAAAAAACTAAAGTTAGTGACGAGGATATTAAAATGATGAAAGCCATGTATAATGGCATGAAAATTTCTGTAAAAGTTGAAGTAGATGGAAAGATCGTTAAAACAAATGCAACTTGGAAAGATAAAAATGTAATTACGCTTTCAGAGATGGATTTCGATGTTATTATGAAAGATGAAAAAGTATTCCAGAAATTATCTGACAGCCAGAAAATGTCTGATAAAGATATGAAAAGATCAATGCAGAAATTTAAAGGATTCAAAACAGATATGAACAGAGAAGTAATGGTAAAATTCAAATAGATAAAGCTAACGAAAAAGAGCCTTGATAATTTATCAAGGCTCTTTTTACTTGTAAGTTTTTTATTTTTTATTCCATAAATTTAGTAATGTATCTTTTCCTGATATTATCTCTTTTAAAATATTCAGATCAATTGTCTGTTTACTGTCACAAATAGTATTATCCGGTGAAAAATGTGTTTCAATAAGTAGTCCGTCTGCACCAGCTGCTATAGCAGCCCAACTTAATGATTTTATCATCTCACGTCTTCCAGAACTATGTGAAGGATCAACGATAATTGGAAGATTACTCAGTTTTTTTACAGCAGGAATTGCCGAGATATCAAGAGTATAACGTGTGTAGGTTTCATAAGTCCTGATCCCGCGTTCACAGAGAATTACATTGGGATTCCCAGCTTCAATTATATGCTCAGCTGCCAGTAACCATTCTTCAATTGTATTGCTGAAACCACGCTTCAAAATTATGGGATTTTTTACCTTTCCCAATTTTAAGAGAAGACGATAATTCGACATATTACGAGTTCCAACCTGGAGAATACCTACATAATTTTTCATCATTTCTACATCTTCAACTGAAATAACTTCAGAAACAGAGATTAACCCTATTTCATCAGAAACTTTTTTCATATACTCCAAACCCTTTTTTCCAAGTCCTTGAAAATTGTAGGGTGAAGTACGCATTTTGTATGCACCACCACGAAAAAAATTAATTCCCATCTTCTTCAACTCTGCTGCTACAGCATATAGGTCGTCATAATTTTCAATAGTGCAGGGACCGGCAATCATTGTGAAATGACCACGTCCAATGATTTGGCCTTTAATATTGATCTCTAAAGGTTTTCCGCTTTGGTGCTTCAATTTCATTTTTTTCATTTTTTTTTTAACCTTAGGATAACATTTTATCTAGATCCTGTTTATCCTGTGTAAGAATTCCAAACTGAATTCCACGATCACTTACCAAAAATTCTGTACGTTCAAAATAATCAAGTATTTCCGTAACTATCATTGTCCCTGTTGCAATAATATCCGCTCGTTTAGGCTCAAAAGGCATGATCTCTTCGATTTCCATAGTGGTTTTACCACGCAGATCTGAGAGTATATTCCTGAGTTCAGAAATTGTAACTTTACTTTTATGAACAATACCCGGATCATAGTTTTCAAGTTGGAATTTCATAGCACTTAAACTTGTGGAAGTACCTCCAATTCCTATAAGAATGTAATTTTCAAATGGAGTTGAAGAAAGTGATGTAAGCAATCTTTGAGTTTCAGAATATTTTCCCTGGTAATCATTATCAAATTTATTTTGTAATCTTCGAATTCCCAGATCAATACTTTGAGTTTGAGTAATAATTCCATCCTTTATCCAAACGAATTCTGTACTTCCACCGCCTACATCGAACATGATAATATTTTTGAACTCATTAAATTCATTTATGTTGGCAAGTCCATTAAACCTTGCTTCTTCATCACCTGAAATGATATGATATTTTAACTGGTATTCATTTTCTAACCAGTTGGAAAGCAATGAAATATTCTTCGCATCACGAGAGCAACTGGTTCCAAGTATGATAATATTTTTTGTATACTTCCGGGCCATTGTAATGAAGTTTGTTAAGATCATCCTGGTGCGATTGATCGCAGTAATATCAATGATATTATCTTTCATGTCTTTGCCCATAGCTGAGATTTTTGAATCACGTTTGATTATTTTCAGGTGATCAGTTAATGATGCGATAAGCAGCAAAACATTATTTGTTCCAACATCAATAATGCTATATATATCTTCCAAATTAACCTCTTATATATCTAACAATTTTACTTCTTCAGCTTGCAACCCTTTATCTTTGATCTCTTTCAGTTCAAATTCAAAAATCATATTTCTATTTGGAAGTTTTTTTGTATCAATTACATCAGTAAATTGGGAACCATGTACAAAAGCTGTTCCATACGGAGATTCTTCCTTACGGGTATCACGTATCCAGAGAGAACCACTTAAATTTTCCATGAAACGCATAAAACCATATCCTTTCTCTGGAAAGAAGGAGTAACATACACCCCTGACAATACGCTTATTATTATTTGGTTTGTGGGATTCTATAGGGAATAGATCAGGAACTAAATATCCTGAAGTAAAAACATCGGCTTCATTGATCAAATCCTGAGAGACATTTTTAAAAGCTAATGCTTCTACGCGGCAGCCTTTACTTTGCAAGGCTCGAACAACCTGAACAAAATCACCATCACCTGTAACTAATAATACATAATCAAGCCTTTCAGATTGGCGTAAAGCATCGACCGCCATATCCAGATCAGCATTTGATTTCCCATAACGAACACCATGTTCATCGATATACCACTTAACTTTTTTTACTATGACTTTGTAACCAAAATCACGTAATATTGAGTGAAAATTTTTAGATTTTTTTTTATATTCAGGATTCTTCTCAGCCATTTCTTCATCATAAGCGACATAAGCATTTAAACGCATTGCTACACCGCTATTTCTACAGGCAAATGATCTTAATATATCATACTGCATTCCATACCCGCCATTTTGTGCGATGTTGGAAACATCAACATATACACCAACTTTAATAATACTATTTCGTTCCATTAAACCTCCTTAATAATATAATGAACTTAACTACAATAATTTGTTACTGCAACTTCCCAAATCTCAATAATAATTCACAACTTTTAATTCACAATTCATAATTAACTTACAGTCCTGTTTCTATCCGAATATGAATAATTCCGTCAAGAGGATTCCTCATTTCTCCATTTTGAATTCCTAAACCATAATCAATTCCCAGCAGTCCAATTTTGGTTTTAGTACGAAGTCCAAAGCCAAAACTAAAAAGGTCATTGTATTTATATGATTGGTTTTCTATATAGCCGTAAGCTCCAAAAGCAAAAAGTCTTGAACTTCTACCGAATAGATATCTTACTTCCAGATCTGCCCAGCCAATACGAAAGCCTGAAAATTCATTTTCATTAAATCCGCGCAAACTTTTTGCACCGCCGATCTCGTAAACTTCAAATTCGGTAAGTTGTTTATTTTCTATTACATTAGCGTTAACATCACTCGCTAAAACGAAGTTTTTCCCAAGATCAAAATATTTCATCCATTTTATATCAACTGCCTGTTTACCAATATTTTTCTTGTTTATATTAGTTAAAATATAATAGTATTTTAGATATATTTCTGTTCCTGAAGAGGGATTCAAAATACTATCAAGATCTGCCATTTGCCATAAAACACCAAATTTATCAAAAGATGTTTTCTCAATAGTGTTAAATTTTCTACTTCCGGGGAATATATCTTCTTTACCATAGAATAATCCGTAGCGACTGTAAAGATCATAGTAGTAAATTTCACTTTCAAATTTAGATCTGATATATGTGGAATCAACTTCCTGCCGGTAAACCAAAAAATCAGCATTTATGGGATACTTTGAAATACCGGACTCGTGATATTTCAGTTCAATTGAGCTGTCATCTGCTGAAAGATGCTGCCAGTTAAGGGCAAGTGATCGATCAGTTCCATAGAGATTCATGAATTCCAGATCAATCCAACCGGTAATTCGATTTTTACCTTTTCCAGAATTATCATATCCCAGAATTCCAGAGATCAAACTCATCCGATCTTCTTCAATTTGGAAAAGTAGCCTGTTCTCATCCAAGGGGATCAGTTGGCAGTTTTTTATATATCTTTTATGTCGTAAATTATTCTCAGCTTGTTTTATAATAGCTGGAGTAAATTTGTTCTGCAGGTTTAACCTGGATATCATTATCAGCGTCTCTTCACGAGTGGTTTTGTTACCATTGAATTTATATTCATTGAATTGGCAGAATCTTCCTTCTTCAATTTTGATAACAGCTGTAAATTGGTCATTTTCTTTTGTCAGATCGTCAAGTGTTACATCTGCAAACAGAAATCCATTATCAGCATAATATTCAGTAATAAGCGAAAATGAATTTGCGAATTCAACTAAAGTTAGATTATGTTTGGGAAGTACTGAGTATAATTTAGAATCGGTAATGTAATTATTACCTTTGAATTGAAGGTCAGTTACCAGTATTTCACTTAGTTCTTCTATTTGGAAGATCACGTCAATTTGAGTTGGAGAATTAGTGATAATTCGGGGTGTATGAACTTTAATGTTATATAGTCCTCTACCAGCATAACATTCAGAAATGTGTTTTGAATCATTGTTTAGAAGTGCCTGATCGAATAAACTGCCGGTACTGGATGAAATACAGGAAGACAGCTCTTTATCTGAGATAAGCTTATTACCCTCGAATGTGATTATACCAATTTTTAATTCAGCATTTAAAAATACACAGGATAATATTATGATTAAAAAAAATCTAAATTTTAACATTCTCTTCGATGAGCTTGATAAGTTGCGGGACTAAATCTTCTTCCCTGACTTTACTTATAATTTCACCCTTTTTAAAGAGTAGTCCTTCCTTTATACCACCGGCTATGCCAAAATCTGCTTCACGAGCTTCACCAGGTCCATTTACAATACATCCCATCACTGCAACAGTTAGATCAATATCGGCATATTTGATAAGAGCTTCTTCAACTTTTTCTGCTAATGAGATAAGATCGATATTGGTTCTTCCGCAGGTAGGGCAGGAGATGATTTCCAAACCTTTACGAATATGAAGAGATTTTAATATTTCTTTTCCAGCAGTAATTTCTTTTACAGGATCTGCGGTAAGAGAAACTCGTATTGTGTCGCCAATTCCTTCTGACAGTAATGTTCCTATTCCGATTGAAGATTTTATTATTCCTCTATATTCTGTACCTGCCTCTGTAACTCCCAGGTGCAGAGGATAATCAGTTTTAGAAGAAAGCAATTGATACGATTCTAAAGTTAATGGTACTGAAGATGCTTTTACTGATATCTTGATCTCATGGTAATTTGCCTTTTCTAAGATAGCAACATGTTCCAGTGCGCTTTCCACAATACTCTTAGCATTAACTCCATATTTTCTCACTTTTTCTTTAGAAAGAGAACCGCTGTTTACACCGATCCGAATTGGAATTTTTCTTTCACGAGCTTCCTCAACTACTTTTAAGACATTTTGCTCGCAACCGATATTACCCGGATTCAATCTTAATCCGTCAACACCTGCCTTTATTGAGGCAATAGCCAGTTTATAATCAAAATGAATATCTGCTATAAGTGGAATTGAGATCAGTTGTTTTATTTGTTTTATCGCTTCTGCAGACGCAATATCCGGAACAGCAACTCGTACAATTTCACAACCTGCAATTGACAGTTCTTTTATCTGCTGTACGGTTGATTTTACGTCTACCGTTTTGGTGGTTGTCATTGATTGGATAGAAATTGGATTTTCTCCACCAATTGCTACATTACCAACTTGAATTACTCTGGTTTTCTTTCTTTTTATCATTATTTCTTCTCCACTAATATTTCTTAAGAATATGTTTTAAATTAGGTCAAGGAATAATTATAAATAGAGAAAATTTGAAATTTGAAATTATCGTCATTCTGACGAATCTTGCACGTTGCTCTCCTTAGGAAGAATAAGTAAATATAAATATCTATTCCCTTGCTCTTCGTTAAGATTTATCAGCATTAGGCTGAGTAACTGCAAGAAGACTTCTCCAGCCTTTGTTATAAACTATGGCTTGGCAGGCAGAGTGACGGGAACGGGAATTACCATGTAAATCTTAGCTTATGGCTTTCTGAAAACATTTATAGAAAAGAGAGGGGAATTATGAAAACTATTGGTTTTTTGAATACAAAATATAAAGATGAAGTGATATGTTAAAAAAAGCCCCGATTTCTCGGGGCTAAATACTATTTCACTTATTTCACCATCAGCATCTTGTTTGTTTTAGAAAAACTTTCTGTTTGAAGTTTATAAAAATATATACCTGAAGTTGCAGATTTACCATTCTCATCTTTTCCATCCCACATAACCTGATGTGTACATGCATCCAATTTTTCATTCAAGAGCGATTTAACTTTCTGCCCTTTGATGTTATAAATATTAAGAGTAACATACGATGACGTTTGTGCTATTGAAAAAGAAATCGTGGTTGTTGGATTGAAAGGATTGGGATAATTCTGTTCAAGTACTATTTTGGGTACTGTTTGCACCACATTATCATTCGTTACGATTTCAACATTGAACCACTCCATTGCATCAGTAATGATCATTTCGATATCATTACCATCTGTGAATTGGGAAAGATCGAAGCTGGTATAAAAGGATTTATAAATGAGATTATCCAACCAGAGTGCACAAACTCCGTGATAACAATATGCTTGTCCTGGAACTAATGGACCAGGTCCGTCTTCAAACAGGAATGTGGCTTCCGAACTGATTTCAGGATTTATTACTTCATCTGAATACCAACTTGGGCAATCCCTGACATATAAGACATCCGGACTGTTTGCATAAATGGGATACTCCACATTAGCAACACCAATTGGAGAACCTGATACACCGATAACGCTTCCTTCTTCATAAGTGATAATATCCGGTCCACTCAAGCCATTCGTTCCTCCAAAAGGTGGTTGACCATATGTCCCCATTCCGTAATATCCACCACGCATATAAGCAGTATAGAATTTTTTTGAAGGTTTGTCGTTGGGAAAACCATTCTGAGAATAAGCCAAACCATCTGAAGCCATAAAAACGTTCTTGGGGTTTTCATTCGTCCCGTTATCCATAAATTCCATCAAAGCCACAGCCAGTGTATCTTGTTTGGTGTTAACACTGCCAGAATTGGTATAGGTGAAAATTACATCATAGTTTTCGGGAAAACGGTAATCTTCGAATTCATACCAGTTATAAATATCGTAAGAAATCTGGAGATTATTCAAGGCAGCAATATAGACGGGATATTCGATCAATTGCCAATCCTGGTTGCCGGGATAGGCAAAAAGCACATTTACCCCATCGGTTGGCAAAATCTTTATAGTATAAAATTCATCCGGTGCATTATTCGGCAAAGTTCCTCTATTTTGAGCTGGAGAATCGTCAATAGCAACAAAATAATAATTAATGGTTGTGCTGTTCGGAATTTCAGGCAATTGGTATGAATAGATATTCGGTTCCACAAAACCAGTATGAGCAATGCCTTCCCAGCCGGAGCCAAGATTATAATAAAGTGTATCGGAAAAAATTGAAGACATGTCATTGATTAAGACTGAGAATTCCGGATTATTATTAAACGTATTCCCCATTTCTTCAAAAACAAAATTGGGAACACTGTTATCCTCACCGGTATAAAATTTGATGGCAAGTTCATTCTGTAGAATATTACCGTAAGGTTCGAGACCCAAATATTGACCATTTTCTACCAATTCCCGCAGGTAACATAAACCAATGTCCGCTGTATCATTCTGAATTGCAACAGTTGTACTCTGACCGTAGTCATGCGGACAAGTACTGCCAGTTTGACCGTTGACAACATTTTTGTATTGGAAAATCATTTCGCCGTTTTCATGGAAAATCACTTCGAAACAGATGGTAGGGTCACCTCCGGTTCCAGCATGAAATCTGACATTGTTCCATTCTACTACACAATATCTATTGGGAGCCGTACCAAAAGTCTGGAAATATATATCACCGATTCCTTGATCTGCTTCCAAATCGTCCCAAAAAACAGCAATTAAAGCCGGCATGGCGTTATAACCAGGGATTGGGTATACATAATTGAAAACATTCCCGTCGTTTCCCCAGCCAGTTGAAGGATAAGGTTCATACCAGTTACTTTCTGCCAAAAGGAATTCACCATTTGTATCAACATAAAAATAGGAACGCGGAATTCCATAAAATGGAAAATCAAATCCAAATTCAATCGGTTCGGAGAAATTATCATCACCGGAAAAACTTGGTACTTCATAAGTTATAGCCGATGTTCCTGTTGCATTGATTTCTATCCAGTCATACACGGGACCATTCTCTTCCGTGCTGTCTATCCATTGATAGCCGAAATCATCCGGTCCGCCAATTCCATAATGTTCCACGATTTCCGCTTCTTCTGTCATCGAATCATTAACTGGATTGGCATCTTCGGCAAGATATGTCGTCATTGTTACCTGAAAAATCCCAATTTCATCCGGAATCCACGGATCCTGAAATTCGATCAATTCGCTTGCCCCGGATTCTAAAATTCCTGTATGCTGGATAGTACTGGTGTAAACAACTGTAGATTGATCATCTGTAATTTCACAGGTTATATCGAAATTTGCTGTGATCACGGTAGTACCGTAATTTTGGATGTAACCGGCGGGGTATATTTCCGAATTCAAAAAAGTATGAGCAGTTGGTACATCGATGGACAGCATCCCGACATCGTTCGGTTCGGGTTGTCCAACTTTCACATCATCAATCAGCAGACTGTAAGTATCCTGCAGCCACTCAATTGCTAGAAAAATTGATTCTCCAGCATAGGGACTCAAATCATAGGTAAATTCTACATAATCATCTTCTATAGCAATGACGCTTTCTAAAGTTATGTCAAAATCATTCATGGCGTTCCCAGAAGTAGAAAGAAGAACATTAAAATTCTCTGTGGAATACCAGGCTCTGGCAAAGAAGCTGAATGAATCCCCATCCTGAATTACTACAGCTGGGGTAACCAGCCAGTCTTCACCATCGTTGTCGTAACATTCCACTGCTGCCATCCAATCTCCCGAATTGGCATAAGCAGAATTTTGATAAGCTATCCATTGAAAATCATCATTATTCACATCGTATATAGTCCAATCTGCTGGAATAATTCCGCCTTCAAAACTTTCATCAAGACTCCACTGTCCCCAAACCATTGTCGTCAGCAGCAACATGATTGCGATCAATAATATACTTTTTCTTTTGTTCATAACTATTCTCCTATTTTTTTATATCTATTTTTGGATTTTCTAATTGAATCTGCCATTCGACACCACCTTTCACTGAACCTCCAATCGAAACATTTTCTCCCCATTTGATGCTGATAATCCCTTTTGCCCTGCTTAAATAAAGAGGATCAATATTCACTTGGTTCATATTATAGTTTGTTCCTATATTAATCGTTGAAATCTTTCGCGCATCGGGTCCACCTTCCGAAATTGCCTTTGTAATTAGATCTTCGTTTGTTTCAGCCTGATAACTTACGATTTCATTATTAACTATTTTTAGAGTTGGTTTTTGAATACTTTTTCCATAAAGATACCCGGTTTTTGCGATAATAACACCGTTGAAATTTTTCTCAGCAGGGATAAGTAAAACCTCTCCACCAGGTATGGATATTAGTGGACATTGCCTGGGAAGGTCAGTAAATGAGCCATAATCGCAGAGAACTTTATGGATATCGAAAACAAAATCACTACCATTCTCAGTTTGAACTTTGATTTTCTTCGAATCCAAATAATGCTTTGATGCTCTTTCGGTTTCAACGGCAAGTTCATTATAATTTATATCGAGTGACTTCCAGAAATTGATCTCAGAAAGAATATTCTCTTCTGTAAGTTCATCTTTCATCAAGCCTTCCATCATTGCTGTCCTAATATTATTTTTCTTAATAATTTCTCTGCTTTTTCCAAATGCTTTCTGTTGGATCTTTTTCTTTTCGGGATCGTTCAACGGATTGAACCTTGATTCACCATTCAAAAATAGATAAACATTACATTTTTTGAGTTGCCTATTGAAGCTTTCAAAATCCCAACTATAGGTGGCTAATGAGAAAAGATCGTGTTTCGCTTTCAACATTTCCTTATCTCTTAATAATAAAGTAGTTTCGATCTGCCTTTTGGATGCTTCAACCAAGATCTTTTTTACCAGCGGTATATTGTAATCACCACTTACAATTAAAAGCTTCTCTTTAGCTGTCATCTTCAAAGAATATTCCAGCAAATTGGCTGCAATACTGGTAAGATTAAGATCGTTTGATTGTAAAATCTGGTTGATCCGACTGCGATTATTTTCGTTTTTACTTGTGTTATTACCAAGGGAAAAATCGATAAAATAATTTTTAGCTTTGGCTCGATAATATACTTCTTTATGATTGCCGATATTTATGATCTTAATCAGGTTGGCAGCAAGAAGAGCCTTTAAAGTGTAATGCATTTTTTGTTTACTTAGTCCAAATATTTTGGACAATTGTTGCCCTGTAGCAGGATTAAGTATCAACTCATTTATGATTTTAATTTTTAACTCTGAGCTGATCGCTTTCATCTGAGAAAGCCTATTTACAATAAAAATATTTTCAATCATTAAGATATCTCCTTACTTATTTTAGTCAAAAAAAAATAGACCAATAATATTTGTCAAATATTTTTTTGTTAAATTTGTGATAAAAATAAAAGGTCAGAATTGTTGATAGATTTAATAGAGAATATTTTAAATCTGAAATTAGGAATTTAAAATGAAAAATTATTGTCATTCTGACGTTTATTAGCTTTTGGTTGGAATCTTATACGTTACTCACAATCTACCGTCATTCTGAAGTTTCTTATAGCCTTACTTTCGAAGAATCTCTTGGCTGAATACTCAGCTTAACTTCTATTGAAAGAAATGAGATCCTTCCTAAGAACAACATGCAAGATTTATCAGCCTTGGCTGATTCGTCAGGATGACAAGACACACTCTATTTTGCAGAACTCATAAATATATTTTAAAATAAAAGTCTAAAATTTATTAATTATGACACGAAATTTATCGTGTAACGATTTCGGAAATTATATCACTTGACTCGTGAATTTATAAATAACTTTAATGTAATAAGATAAAAAAGTGAATTAAGGAATGAACAATATGCAGGAAAGTATTAAGCAATTTAAAAGACCACCCAAAAGATATCAGCCAAAGGGACTCACTATTCTCTATGAGGATCGTGATATTATTGTTGTGGATAAGGTGAACGGTCTTTTAACGGTGAGTAGTGAGAAGGTGAAAGACAAAACAGCTTATTATCTCTTGACTGAATACGTGCGTAAAGGGAATCAGAAATCAAAACGTCGATTATTTATTGTGCATCGGCTTGATAGAGATACTTCCGGTGTTATTGTTTTTGCCAAGGATGAGAAAGCCAAGCGTTATTTGCAGGAAGAGTGGCAAAATTTTAGTAAAAAGTATTATGCTCTGGTACATGGAACAATGCCGCAAAAAGAGGGAATAATTACATCCTATCTGGCAGAAAACAGTATTCATAGAATGTATTCTGTTACTGATCCTGAAAAAGGCAAACTTGCTAAGACCGGTTATAAAGTTATTAGAGAATCAACAAAATACAGTCTTCTAGAAATTGATCTGCTTACCGGCAGGAAAAATCAGATCAGGGTTCATCTTGCGGATAAAGGTTGTACAGTTGCTGGTGACAAAAAATATGGAGTAAATGAAAAAGGTATTAAAAGGCTTATGCTTCATGCAGCTTCTCTTACTATTACTCATCCGTTTTCAAAAGAGAAGATGACATTTACAACAAAAGTTCCAGCATATTTTGAATCGCTTATGAAGGGTTAACAAGAGAATAACCTAAATCCTGAATCCGACAGTTGCCGAATTTCAATTTCTAATTTCTTAAAGCCAACGACACGCTTGTTATGGGCATTATCATCTCTGTTTTAATAATCACGGATATGTGAAACCAAAAGAAAATTCAATAAGAATATTATTAATAAATTTATATTTACCATAATATTCAGGTGAATTATATTCTTTTAGAAAATCACTCTTTTCAAAATCACTAATACGATATTCAATAATTTCTACATTTCGGTCAATTAATTCTGTTTTAACATTTGAACCAAGAATTTTCTATCGTAATATTTACTTTTTAAATTTATGGCTTTTAATATCTGTCTTTCTTAATCTAATCACAAAGATTACTCCCGTTGGTTCATTATCTTCCGCATAGATTTCCCCACCATATCCTTCGATTGTTTGTTTTACAATATATAATCCGATTCCCGTATGACCTGTTTTTCCATAGATAAATCCTTTCTCAAATATTTTTTCCTTAATTTCGTTCGGTATACCTATTCCAAAATCCTTAATCCTGATCTCGCAAATTTGGTCTTTTGTAGATATTGAAATCTCAATTTTAGATGAATTACCATGTTTGATAGCATTCGTTATAATATTTTCAAACACGGAATACAATGCTTTATCAGCAAAAGCAGTAGCATTACCTTTAATATGAATATCCAGGTTGTGAAAATCAGATATCACTTCCTGAAGAACTTCGGAAATGGAATACTCACTTAAGTCTGAATGGGATTCAATAAAAAATTCTTGTTCGCGTAATCTTTTTATTGTATTCAACCCTTTGTTAACCTTGTTTTCTATTTCAGTCAACATCAAAATATCAGAATTCCGTTTATAAATACGAAGAGCACTTTTGATCACAGTTAAATCATTTGTAATATCGTATCTTAAAATGGAACTTACCATTTTCAACCTTTTTTTGCTGATTTCTATTTCTTCTTCTGCTTTTTTGCGCTCAATGATCTCTTTTTCCAATTGCTCATTAACTGAAACAAGTTCTACATTCTTCAATTTGTATATTTCCGCTTCTTTTTCTTTTGTTTCCGTTTCATATTTAGTTTGCATTTCGGCAATCTTTTTACTGCTTTCATCGGTAAAGATACTGTCTTTTACTTCCGTGTAAAGTTTGAAGTATTTGAGGGCTTCATGGTATTTTTCTTTTATTGAATATAAATTGGAAAGAGAACGATAGCTGTTTTTTAATAAAGATTTTGTTTCGATTTCTCCTGCCAGCTTCATACTTTTCTGGAAATATTCCAAAGCTTCATCATAATTTTCCAATAAAAAATATAATTCCCCGATGTTATTCAATGTATTGGCAATGCCTGCTTTTTCTTCCAAGTCTTCAGATATTTTTAATGATTTGAAAGAATATTTTAGGGCTTGTTTATAATTCTCTGCTTCTTTAAAAACAAATGCAATATTATTGGAAGCAGCAGCAATACCATATTTGTTGTTTAATTCTTCATGTATTTTTAATGACTTAATAAAACATTCCGAGCTTTGATCATGTTTATTTAAAACATGTAAAATATTTCCCATGTTATTATTTGTGATAGCAATTCCTTTTTTATTATCAATTTCTTTATAAATACTTAAGGATTTCTCATAATATTCCAAAGCACTATCATAATTCTTCGTTTCCCAATTGATATTTCCAATATTATTTAAAGATGCAGCAATTCCTTCTTTATCTTGAATTTCCTCTCTTATCTTCAGTGATTTCAGATGATAATCTAACGATATCTCATATTTGCTTAGAACATCGTAAGTCAAGCCGGTATTATTTAATATCTGAGCAATGTTCTTTTTATCTTCAATCTCTTCGAATATATGCAATGCTTCTAAGGAGATTTCTATTGATTTGTTATATTCACTTGAGATGTAATATGCTGCGGATATATTATTTAAAGCTTGTGCTTCCCCTTTTTTATAATCAATTAATTTTGATAATCCGAAAGCTTTTTTGCCATATTCCATCGTTTTTTCAGGTAAATTGTTTTTATATGTCTGAGCTAACTCGTTTAAAATATCGACCTTTTCTTTATCATCTTTTTCGCATTGAGCTAATTCTTTTTCGAGATTTTCAATATTTTCCATATAACCTACTTTTTTAATTTATTGGTTTTTAACCTGATTCCTTCACAAATTTACAATATTTTAACACATTTAAAATTTGGTTCAAAGCTGTATAAATAGTACATTGTGAATTATTGGCTACTTCTGCACTATTCCTTTTACATATTTAATTTCATCTTTTCGCTTTTTCCCAAAACTGACTTCTGTGATACCGTTGCACATTTCACATTATATAAAACCGACGACACGCTTATTACACTAATTTTATTATAATGTCCTGATGAATTATCTTCATTTAGCTTATATAAATTAGAAGCAAATTTAGAATCTTCACCTGTATGGATTAATGAAATCTCTATATCTCGGATTTTATTATGATTGATTGAACATGAACAAAATATAAATAGAAAAAAAATCCACAAAATTTTGTTTCTCAAACAATTCTCCTTATTTCGTGTAATGTTCTGCGCGTGCAGCGGAATCCGGCAGCTGCCGGATTCCAATTTCAAATTCCCAATTTCAAAATTTCACATTCATTTAAGCACTGACACGTTTGTTATGTAACATCTTTTTCATTTCAACAGCAAACATTTTTTTACTGATTCAGTTTCGCCATTCACATTCAACTTATAATAATAAATTCCTGAACTTACAGATTTGCCTACTTCATCATCACCATTCCAGATAATTGAATGTGAACCTAATGCAAATTCATGATGAGCTAAAGTTTTGATTTTCTGACCTTTGATGTTGTAGATCAACAAATCTACTTTTCCAACATCAGGAATTGAGAATGAGATAGTTGTAGTTGGATTGAAAGGATTAGGATAATTAGATAGAT